>Ga0126337_10000112_pt1 | contig 29830 bp, 23 predicted proteins | sample DipCmetagenome_FD_92527 | JGI IMG/M metagenome (GOLD analysis project Ga0126337, IMG submission 92527) | Coral microbial communities from La Bocana,Puerto Morelos, Mexico - Diploria C A metagenome | ecosystem: Host-associated > Invertebrates > Cnidaria > Coral | place: La Bocana,Puerto Morelos...
CATTGCAAAGGCAGCATATTCTCCTCAGTTATTTTAAGACCCTGAGTGTTGGTCCGGTCTGGGGCTCGAACCCGAGACCTCCCGCACGGTAGTCCGACGCTCTACCAACTGAGCTAACCGGTCACTCAAAGAACTAACAAACATCTGTTCCAAAATTTATTTCACAATAAAGGAGAATACAGATGTAAGTTAAGAGCTGATAGAGATGAAGTTACTAGAGTAGTAAGAACGAAGGATCAGAGAATTATGCTTAGCGCGGATTGTGCTGGAATAACAAAGCCGACGAGTTGACAATAGTATGTACTATATAATACGCTTTGTATACCTATCACTTTAAAATTATCCATAACTTTCGAAGCTAATAAGAAATGGGCTTGAATTTCTTTTAACAGATAGACTCTTTCCCACTCAATTTGAAAATCAAAAATCGTGTTGAAATAATTTGGCCGTTTTCTCACAATTGCCATGATATTTTGGGTTTGTTACATTTATGTTGGAAAACCTCTCCGTCTCCACTAGAGAGAAAGCACCAGTAAAGATCTGCCTCAACCAATATTAAGTTGATCACTATTAAGTTAATTAGGCATTTAAGGCGAGTCCCTAAGAACTTAATTCGATAAAAAAGATGCGAGATTAATCGCGAATTAATGATATAAATATACCAAGCGGAATACTAAACAAGTCACATTTTCCTCCCAAACACACACGACCGATGCATATTACAATTAACGAGGTCTCGTTGGTTTTGTACCATGTAACAAGAAACAAGTCAAAAGCTCCTAACAACATGGCCTGTAATCAACACTCGGGTACGTTGTCCAATCTTTGAAAAGGCTAAAGATCGAAAATTACCGCTAAATTCCCTATTAAGGGGTCAATGATAACAAACCAACGCCTTAAAACAGCTCGTGGTCTTTTATAATGTTGCTTGTACGCAGTTAAAAACTTTTCAACGAATCTACAATGAGTTTATTTAACCTGCGCCTCGATCAATTCAAGCGCGCCAACAGCCCTGTGGCAACAAGTGTCTGAAGACACCAGACTGGCTTGTGCAAAGAGAATTTAAGGTAGAACCTTAAAAGAACTTCTTGGCAGCAGCCTCCTTTTGATTCTTGTATCCAATATAACCAATTAGCATAAATAATTGAGCTACGATTAAAACCACGAAATATCCAGGACCTATACACTGTGGCATAGGAGGGGGTGGGGGACAGTCTTTTTTCTCTTGCCCTCCAATCATCTGGAAAAGAGTCAAAAGTAACCAATTAGTAGTCAGTGACTGCAACTGTTACAATTCAATAATGTACTGAAAGGTATTAGAAAGACATGAAGAGAAAATCGAAGGAATTACTTCTTTAGACTAAATGCAAGTGATTCAAATGCAATCTTTTTAGTGAAGGGATAACGCTCGAAGAGTGAGCTCAACACAATCACACTACGGCATTTCATCACTTGCTTGGAGATCCAGCAAAATCGTTTGATGGGAAAATAATGAATTAAACACACGTTGAAGTAAAGCTGATGCTTTTTGTGTTCTTTTCCGTTGGGTATTTTTCTTGAGAGTGACTGTTCCCAAACTGCAAAAAGTTGTCCAGATATGCTGGTTTGCTTGGGGTAAATTCGTGCGCTAGTACATACTCCCAAACGGCCAACGTAGGGCTAGCACATGGCCGTTCTTGTGAAAGAAAATCTTAGGATGCGCTTTCGTAGTTGTTGATTACTGAAGATATGCATTCTTACTTGTTGTTTAGTTGCCACAGTGTTAACTGAATGAGTCAGGGACTCAATTGCATTCTGCATGTCATCAAGTTTAGAAGTCACACCAGCAGAGTCGCCAACATCTCTTTTCTCCACATTGCCTCTTTGATTCACTAAATTACTGCCAAGAAAAGATCAAGCTTCAAATTCCTCGACTAGATCTGCAATGTTACTTAGCTCCATTATTTTAAGTTGATTAAGGTTGGTTTGTATATAAACTCTATGACTCAACATTTCAATGTTGAGTAGTCTTTGTGGATGATGGACATATCAGGCTTCGCAAGACGTTTGTCTAATATGACGGGCAGACTAGAGATCAGCAAGCCAACTCCAGTCAGAGATCAGTTGCCCATCAAGTAGAAGGATTTTTCTATATTTGTAAGACTTTCGTGCTAAAATTTTAACATGTGTTCAAAATATGCAACATTGCAAGAAATGGCATGGCAGGACTATCAGCCATTCCCTCTAACACATCAATATGTCTCTGATTCTTGATTTTCTACTTAGACTTCAACAATAGTAAGTAACCATGGTTTAATCTTCTAAGGTTCTCTATTCAGCATCAATTGCTATTTTGGTTCACCAGAACTTGCGTACTACCAGGTGGCAATGTTGTGGCATGTGATTGGGTCAAGTAACACTACTGCATGTAATGTTTCATGCGACATTGCAGCTTTTAAAAGAAACATGTAGTGATGAGCAGTTGCACAGGAAAAATGAAATAAACTTCTCAAACATCATGGTAGAGTGCCTCTTACCTGATATCCTGTAGTTTTGAACTCAGCTGTTGTTGCATGTTAATCAAAGTGTTCACTTCTTGTCGATTGATTGTTTGGTCATGTTTAACCACCTGACCAATTTGGTTGTGATCTGAAGTCACCAGAGTGTACAATGTGTTGACTTGTACTGTTAGCTCACCCACCTTGGTATGAAGGTTGCTACAAGACATATCAAGTAAAATACATGATTGGAATATTTTCCAAGGGAAATGTGTTGTTTGGATTATACACACTGAAACGTAACTCTACATTGGACATGTTTCTGTACTTAATAACATGTTTGTCTTGTTTTATCAACCACTGGTTACTGGTTAAGGTCATTCTGAAATGAAATACAACCTGCACTGAGATTTTTGTCAAACTTTGCCTATTGATTGTTTATATTATAGGAACTTAAATTTTGAAATAAAAATGAAGGGTCCCCATGTTCGTTTAGGTGCAACAGCACCTTATTTGTACCCTATAAAAATTATAGGTCATCACACTTGTTTTCAAAGATTTTCTAATGCACGTTTACTAATCATGTGTGAAATTGTGCGCAGTAGAGGATGCACAGTGCAATACTGGGGAATGACCTTAGTTACCATGGCAAGGAAGTTGACTGTCAAAGCTTTTATTTCATGCTTAGTTTAGTTCAACCTTACCTGATCATCTGGTGAATCGCATTTTGACCTTCATAAACCAGACGAACATCTCGCTCATAAACATTCTCATACTGTAAACAAACACTGACAATAAGCGTACAGACAATGCCCACAATGGAATTTGAAAAAGCTTTACACTAGAGTTAAAACTAATTCCTTAACCTGATAGGTATAATCTTTTTGAAGTGGGAAAGGAAAACACTGCTAGCAAATCAACAAACAAACAAATTGTCTCAGTCATAACTTATATTCTCACAAGAATTACAAGGATTGTAACAATTCTTGTAATTCTTGTGAGAATATAAGTTATAACAGTTATAACTTGGGATAGCTCAATCTATATACAAATAGCAAGGCCTGCCTTTGTCTTTCACGTCCTGTAAATTCTCACACAAAGCATCTTATATTACTTCAGTGTATGCAAATTTAGCTCAAACAAGCAACACTTGTTTTACCTCTGTTTCAGGTCTCTTTACTTTGTCAGGGTGTGCAGTCTTGTAGCTGTAAGGGTATAACAAAGTTACTCCACTGTGCTATAAGCTAGTGAACAATATTATTAAGAACCATAATACATCACTCCAATACATCAGAAATAAAAGATAACAGTTCTTACTCTTCTCTTTGCTGTTCTAGTTTCTTTTGATATTCTTCATACTGCTCAGAAAGTTTCCTCTGCTCTTCTTCGCTCATTCCATTTTCAGTCTAAAAAAAAAAAAAAAAATTAAAAATATGCCACAAAATATTGAAATTCTACAGGGCTCGCAGTCAGTTCTGCAATAAAATTCAAGGACTGTTCCAAAACATTTTGCACTAGTTTGCCGAATTACATGTAAGTGAATGTGACAGATGAAATCATTTTAAAAAAGAAAAATTAAAAAATACACTGAAACAAACCCAGATTTGTCAAATATCTCAGGCAGGTTTACATGTATGCAACAAAACTAAGTGCCATGTAAACTTGCTTTGAGAATTAATTTGTTAAGATGTTTGAGTGGCAGTTGTAGAAATTACTTTACCTGTGAGTCCTTTGGTGGTGTGAGTGAGTGAGTAATGAATGACAACACATCATGGTCATCTGTGGACAAAAATACATTCATTTGTCAACTATAACAAATATCACGGCATCCCTATTACTGCACTCCACCCCTGCCATTTTCCTCTAACAGCTTGAACCACAACTTAGCCTTGCATTATCCAGTTCTACGCCATTAAAATCAAAAAATGTCCAGTGAGAATTCATACATTTTTCAACAATAATTTTTATTCACTTATCAAGCAAAAACAGTTTTCAATGTGTGATATTTGGCTAAATATTTCGCAGGCACAGACAGTACTTAAAATGGAGACTGTATTAGACTCCATTGCTTGTGGTTCACTTACCAGCTAAGCCACCTGTCGCTGCCGACAGCCCAAAGAAGCCATTTTTATGCAAGGTTATATTTTCCAGTCGAGTGCAAAGCTCAAAATCGTCATCTCTTGTGCTCATGCCTGTATGGACCCATAACTAAAATGTAATCAGCACACAGGTGATTAAGCACTGACTACATATATTAAAGAGCTTTTTAAGCTAAAAACATCGACTGTAGGGATTTCTTCTGCTGTTATTAAAGGTGAAATCAGTACTACATACATGTACAGTGCTTGAAAAAGATTTCAGTTGAAAACTTCCACTGTTCAGCAACATTACTATAAATTGCTGTGACGTGCTAATTGACTGATCATGTAGTCCTTGCTGCCTCTCAAGAAGTATGTACAGTATACTTAAAACAAATTAACAAATTGCTACTTGTACTTGTGATCAACATATGAAATATTTTGAAACCTTGCACGAGTATGTGGACCAACTTTGTGTAATACTTCTTTTTAATTACTACAATTGAACAGTGTCAGCAATAACAGTTACTGTACTTACTGTGAAGACATTTTCATAATAGCGAAGTTTTAGTCTGACTGGATTGGGACGATTTCGGAAATCTCGTAAGCAGCCACCAAGTTGAAGATCTTGTCCATCTCTGAAACACAACAAATTGTTGTCAGTGATTAGTGTTAGTAATGTATTGATACAAAAAATGTTTGAATTCAGTCTTTGAGGTACAAAAAAGAAAAAAAAAGATTATGTTCTGAAAAAGTTATCAGCTGAAAGATGGCACCCTTATAATGACATAGTAGGTTGATGCGGATACATACAAAATTTATATTCTATTTAAGATTGGGTCAGCAATTCTTGTTGACTTGCAGTTTGAGTCCTGTTGGGACTCAGATATTTTCTATGTCCCACTCTTACAAGTGTCATGTTGATTAATTCACCTTTCACAGGAACTTAATAGTTGTTGACAAATATCAAATTATGTTACATGAAATTTGGTTATATCAACTAAGTTGAAAATGTAAATTGGCCACCGTAACGAGTTATAAAGCTGATGTTTCGAGCATTAGCCCTTTGTCATTCGCTCTGACGAAGGGCTAACGCTCAAAACGTCAGCTTTATAACTCTATAACTTTATAACCCCCACAGACACAGCACCACAGTTTCTTTAGAAACTTTCACCCTTTATTCATATGTTACATGTAGGTTAGATATTAAGTATTTCCACACAGTGTACAAATGGCCTGTCTGCTTCAACACTTCACTAAAAATATATGAAGAGTTTTCTGGGTGATTATGTAATACACAGTACAAAATAAAGTACAGAAATAATGAAATTTGCACATACTTGTTATGGTCATAAACCTGACTTCCATCATTCAACATTACTGAAATAAACGGATTGTTTCCCTGAAAAATATAACAAAGAACGGAATATAAAAGCAAGGTTTGTTCAACTTTGTTACAACCAGAGGTTTGGTTTACACTCTATTTCAAGCTTGCGCACTGAAGACTAGTGTTAAAAGCGAACTTAACTCACTAAATGTGAAATACACAGCTTGTCATGGAACTATGCTATAAATATATCCATTGTTTCTTGGTTGATAATTTCTCATTATCTTTCTTATTATGATGTGACTAAATACCTAATGCAAACATCACACAAAGTGACCTACCTGTTGATCATTATCAAATGAGTCACAGAAAACACCAAGACCTTTCCATGTGTTAGCATTTCCAAATGCAGGGCCCTCTACGCCTGCAGTCTCTGTATACCAAATTGCCTAAGTAAAACAACAAAGAACCAGTGTTAAATAAGCATTGTAAATCATACATGTGTCTAGAATACACAATGCATAAGAGATAGTACAAAGTAAGAGATAGTACTGCCACTATATATTTTTTGAAATTTGTTCATGAGGAAAGCACATGAACTAATACCCAATCAAAGTTATTGTTAATAGTATATGTTGTGGTTCAATTTTATCCTTGGTTCAAATTGGGTATGGTAATGTATTATAATGAGTTTAAACAAAGGAAAATAAAATTTGAACCAAGGATAAAACTGAACCACAACATATCTATACTGTAAGAATTATACTAATACAGTCACAGTCACTTCCATGGGTAACTCTAACCAGGATAACAGAACTTAGTACATACCACACAAGTAAAACAGTTTTTTTGCGTGAGCTGACTGTTGAGCTTGGAGTTGATATAAGCATATACTATTCACCACTCATCAGCAGCCAAAGAGGTCACATTACAAATCAAGAGTAAAACATTTTCCGAACATTTCTGATCATAAACTTTTTTTTGTTCTTCAGCTTGTGTGGTAAATACTTATTTAATTTGTAAAATGGATAACTGTTAATAAAAATAATGCCAAAAGAGAGGCTAAAGGGACCATTGAATTACATCTGTATATTCAAACCTTTGCTCAGAAGCTAATTATAAACTGGCTAAAACAAAAATTGATAAAATAGCTCTTGATAAGTCACTGTTCTAGTTTTGTATACAGGGGGCAGTAAAATGGTGGTGATTAGACCCTGTTCAAAAATTTTCTTCCCTTCCCTCCCACCCTATGTGGGCTGAAGTTTCATTTCCGGTTTAGTTTTTCTTGTATTTGTTTCTTGTACTGGAAATAAACTTCCTTTCCCAAACAAATGTTGGGTGGTTGTCTTGTGTCCTAGTTAGTTTCTCTAGTGAAAATTATTCACCACTCAGTAACACTTTACATGAAACATCAGTACAAGTTAATTTAATTTAAAATTGAAAAACATTATCTTACTATGCCATCGCCACCTAATCTTCCTCTGCCAGTTACTTTAATGGCTACCTCTACTTCCCACCAATCATGGGGGAAGGTATTTTTTGTCCATGCATAACCTGATGAGAGGAAGCAATATTTTATGATATCTTAAGGTGATAATAAATGACAGAGAAAATACTCATGTCAGTCAGCATTCACATGCCACTAATCACTGACATCAACAAATTAGGCTGGGGATCGTACTGCATGCAAAGTCAATAAGGATTGCCTGGTACGGTGGCAAATGCTACCTGGATCATTTCATATCAGTGACCCAATACAGACAAATAACCTGACACTGATTCTTGTCAGACCAAAACCATGGTCTGATATAAAAACCAACATGTTTCCAGAGTCCTCTCTCTTCCTCCCTCAATAATAATTCATAAAGGCTTCTTGGTTACAAAACTTTGTCACATTAACAAGAAGAATAATTTACTGGGTTAAAGACCAGTTTTACATGGGGGACTAAATTATTGACTTAAGGTTGCGGGCTAATTGATTTCTGGTTGGGAGCTAACAGGCTTAGGGGCTAATCAGCTTGGGGGCTAAAGAGCTCTAAAGGGCTGATTATGAATAGTACAAGAAAGCATGTAAATATTAACAGCCATATCTATAGACAGTGAATATTAGCTTTCACTAGTGCATAAGCAATGTATGCAGATCCAGTAAGATGTTGATCATTACATTAACATCTTTTGTTAGGAAAATAAGGGCACCACTAGCTCATAGAACCTTTCTGTGTTTGTATGTATATTGCTTGTGCACTAGTGAAAACCAGCATTAAGTCTAAGTTATGTGAATAAAGAGATGGTAAATTTTACATATAGGCTTCTGCTTCCCAAAAACAATGCAATTACTTCACTACCGTGACCTTCTCTAACTATTTTAAAATATAGGTCTTACCGTAATAACACTAACGGGGAGTATTGTTGTTTAACATGTACAGTTTAAGTCAACATTCACAAATAAACATGCGATTATACTAGAGACAAACGAAGATTCGATAATTTAGCGTAAATTAAAATTATTTGCAAGCAGCTGTGACAACGTAAAAGTTTAAAGGCTTACATTTATTAACAAAGCAACTCGAAACCGGCTACCATCAATCGATTGCTCAGTAAATGTAGAAATGAAAAAACCAACCTTTTTTATTCGTCATTGAAGGAGTCAGTCTAATTTGTTCATCACTAGGTATGGCGCCTGGTGAGAAAATAATAAAAAAGTTAATTCAACCAAAAATCCATTAAAAAATTTCACGTACACGTGTCCTGTTAAAGCCAAAGAATTTACTTGACAAAACAATGGTTACTTACTTCCTCCGTGATTCCAAAACGGAATTGCTCCTTCTTTATTCACTAGATGTGGTCCTTTAAAACTATGTTTATATTGGAATTTAACATGACGCTCACTGGGTACTGAAGCTAAAGATAAACTAGTTAAAAACAATACGAATATTACGCCATACAATATGTCTACGGAAGCCATTTTGAAAATTGAAGTTAGAAATTCGGCGCACAAGGCATTCTGGGTATCTGGTCTTTCCAGATATTTGTCAAATTCTGATTGGTTTTCGCTGTCGTTGCAAAAATTGTCTTCCACGCAGGCGGGATTTTTCAAGTCTCAAAAGGGAGAGGGGGAGATAATTTTTCTGATATACCGTGACCGTTATACTGTCCTTTGCCAGAGAGAGAATAGCTTTACATCTTTGTCCAGTTTTTCTACAGAAAATGCCGTAGCTTTACTTCGAGAAGGCTATACATTTGTACAGAGACGTCGCTTCTTTATCTCCATATTCCAAGCATCGTTTCTTTTTTTTAAACGATCAACGACAGACGAGGTGATATTCCGAATCTATATCATTATAAAAAGGAAACGTATTTATCCTCAAATATACCCAAAAATCACCAAAAAAATTTATGGAGTATGTGGGATGAGCAGAATAATTTTTGATTGCTTGAAAAGTGAACGAGATATAGCCAAAATACAGCCTTCAGGTGTACCTCCGTCTTAAATTATTCTTAATTTTAATGGAACCCCACCCATCCATTCGACAGCTTAGACAGGGAGACATTATGGAAGCTGCTTTGACCTTATGGGGTACCCCATCCTCGGAGACCCTGTTCCTCATGGTTATAAATTGGATCATGATCTCTTTTACAAACCAGAAAAGAAATGAGAACCAGTGGACCTTGGAGTGGTCCCAGTTGGACGACGAATTTGCGAACGATCTAGCTGTCTCACAACCATCGACAGATGCCGGGAAAAATTAGCTCACCTTCATCATGCTTCAGAGCTAGCAGGACAGAGACTAAACAGAAGATAAAGATTCTGAGGATCAATGTTGGCACTGATGAGCCAGTCACTGACTTGAAGTGGAGGAACTAGAGGAAGTTGAGTCATACACCTAATTGGGCAGTGTCTGGGAAAACAGGAGAGAACAGACACTGATGTGAAAACTGGGATTGGCAAGACACGAGCTGAGCATTCATCATGCTGAAAAGAGTATGGAACTCCAGAAAAATAGCCGACACATCCACTAAAGTACGTTTGTTTGACTCAGGTGTTGTTGTTTGGAGCAGAAACGTAGCGAACAACCAAGACATCGAGGAAGAAGATCCAGAGCTTCATCATGCAATCAGTACTTACTGGTAGAATCCGAAAAAGAAATGGAGACCACGGAACACCAGGCGGCAGGAGTTGGAAAAGAACTTCAAAAGGACTGGACACATGGAAACAACTTGGAAGGATAGCTCAGGACCGAAGGCAATTGCCAAATATTGTCGGTGGCCTATGTTCCGGCAGGAGAAATGGGCCAAAGTAAGTAAGTAAACTAACTTGGTCTTTTATGGTTTATTGTAATCTCTTTGGCGTTTTTTCCTTAGTAAGCTTCCATTTTCGGGTCTCTTGTACACGGCCAAGGGTTGTTGCTTCACCAGTATCATATTGTAACGCGCGCGGGCGACAACTTCCAGTCAAAGAGTCCAATAGCTAACGGTTTAATTATTCAACTCTTAACGTTTAGCTAACTTGTACATGGCAAGTCTACTAACACACACGTGCACTCCATGACGCCGGTGAGTCCCTTATATACCCAGCATTACGAGTACATTGCGCATTCCGTACTCGCCATATAACCGTCTCTTAGTCTTAGAACTCTTGCGAGTATACATTCAAATACAATCGATATACATCTTAGCACGCGCATCATAGCTCGTGCAGTCACTATAACAATTTCAGATCAGGATCGACGGAGCTACAAGGTGGGTGTGCATGGCACTCGGGTGGACTGGGGCTAGTAGGGCTAATTTTTTCTAGGGCTTCAGATTACATAGATGACTTTTAAAAGTAATAACTAGTGTTTGTTTGTCTTAGCCTGATTTTTTAGCCCCTACCTACCAAGTACGTGGTTAGTTTCTGATTGAAAGGAAAAGCCATTATATGTAGGACGCCTCCCGGCCCTCTCGGGAGCGTGGAGATGATTAGAACCATGGGAAGGACGTTGCATGAAAAATTGTAGTTCGCTAAACTAATGGAGAGCTGTCAGAGACGCTAAAAGCGCTGTTACGACGCTTTTGTCATTTAAACACAACATTTACATGCTGTTTAAAGACTTCTATTAATGTACTTGCTTTTCTCTACTTAAAGGCGGATGAGAAATATGTAAATATCTTCTTCTTTTTCAGTAAAATGCTGTTCTCAGCGTCTTGGCTCGAGATTCAAGGCTATAAATTACCTCGGAAAAATGTGTGGCTAGCTCCAGTTTTCTTTGTGGATTCCAATAGCCCGCGCTAAGATTTGCTTCTTCCAAATGATCCTGGCCTTTTTAGCCAATTAAAACGCGCACAGAATCCAAACAAAGAACAAAGCTCTTTTAAAACCAACCTTTGGCACGTTTTAGTAAGCTTTTTTATATAAAAAGAAATCCTGACGGTGCTTTGCTATAAATCACGCAAGTGACGAGCGTACACAAGACTCAGCCAGATTCTGCGGCCCGCGTTTTGCCCACGCTTCTTTCGCTCTCTTAACAGAACAGGTGATGTCAAGCGTGTGCAATGTCATCATCAAAATCATCTTGAATCTCAGGCGAAAGAGTATGGTGAAAATGATTGGTATACTTGAAAACACCATCAACTGATAAAACGTCTTCACTTGACTCTAAAAATGACTTCCGCTCTGTTGTCCATAGCGCCTGCAGTCACTTGATTTTTGATTTATTAAACGTTTAGATGATTAATCATCAAAAAGATAAACGTACTGATCAGAAATATTGTATTTGTTTCCTGATTACAAGGATATATGTACAAGTTATTTTTACAGTTTTCTATAAGCTTCCCCTTAGGAAAGTTAATACCAGGATGTAGCTCATGATTGAGTTGATATCCCTGCCTTGTCACACATTTTCTGTTTCAAAAGTCAGCTATTCCTTCTAATGTCTGTATAATTATGTAAGTGAGAAATCAGTGTCAATGGTACGGCTTAATCATAAAAAATAATATTACGGAATTCTCCAGTGAAATAAAAACAAAATTCCAGTTGAACATAGTTATGATAAACAGAGGGATATTCCAGTTTTTCAGGTCTGACACAAACAAAACGTTTTCATGTAATTTTTTTTTCTCAGGAGCTTTCATTGGGTGACAATGGTGGACAACTGTCACTCATAAAGTTGCGTGGAGAAACTTGACCATCTTGTTTTTCCCTGTAAGAAAAAGCGAAACGCTGTTCAAATAATTTTACATAGCACAAATTATTTTCTACTTAGAGTGAGATAATAAGTGGCTTGACTGTGTCTACAAGGAACCTATTATGTAGACCAAGTCAGTCTCACCAGCACTTGCATGTGACTGTGTACTCATGCAGCTGCCTTCCAAAAGCACTAATTAAAAACACTAACGCAGAGGTGAATCAGTGACAATAAGTTCAAACAATTGTAAAAAATAGTAAATCCTGGAGATACCTCATTTGTACTGTCATTTATAGTGCTTACAAGTGCTAGGATAAACAGGAAGTTATGCTGTACTGTTGATGAAAAGTTTAATCATTCACTGGATTTTTGCTTCTGGTGTTTGTGGATAGCTTGTGGTTATGTGGTTTACATTCAAACCAAGTCAAGCATGCTCAAGATTACATTAAAGAACTGATTATTTGAATATTGAACCCACTGGTCGATTCAAGAATTCAATCATTAGATAATGAATTGATTATTTGAATTTGGAACTTGCCGGTCATTCAAAATCAATATTATACTGATTTTTTAAAGTAACGTTAAACCCATTAACTGGATTCTTGGAATGACCAGTGGGTTCAATTTTGCAATAATCAATTTATTAATGTATCTTGCGGAGTACATATCACTTGGTTTGACTGTAAAATGCTCTGTACTGAGTGACACAAACACTACTCACACATCATAGTTGAGATGTTCAATGACAGTATCAACATGTTCCTTAGCTATCTCTCCATCTATCTCAGCCAAGTATGTGTACAGCTCCTTAAACTGCGAGAATGGGATTCGTGCAGGACCTCCTTCTAGATCAGTTGTTAAAATCTCACAAACTGTTTTCATTGCCAATGTAAGACTCTGAAAAAAAAACAGTTGCAGATGAGTACCAGTAGTTGAGCTAGCATAACATTACATAGTATCGTTTTTCTCCACATGTCAACAAATGTAACTGCCAATTTTTTTGTTTTTAAACACATTTGCAGAATATCATCAGCTCCAATGTTACCTTCTACACACAAGCTTTTCCTTTTCATGTGTCTCCTTTTCTTTAGCATTTTCAAGTTTTGTGGGCATATCCTCTTTCTTTCAGAGAGCAAATTTTTGATATGACCCACAATTGTAATTCCTTCATTAAAACCACAAAAAAGCTTAAAGATACACTCTCTAAATCTAGTATACTAGATGTTTATGAATAGAATTGTTCACCTCACTGATTGCACTGCATGCAAGAGCAAGGAAGTGAAGCCACTTGAGTTCTTCAGCAAAACTTCCCATCCTAGAAAAATAATTGAAACTTTCAATTATTACATTTTACATTAAGGTTACCATATACCTTCAGATCAGCAATTTTCTTCAAATTTTGATTTTTGGTTCAAAGAAAGAGTAATCTGAAAAAAAATATGGTAAATAAATAAAAAAAAGACTAGAAATATTGGTGGAGAAATGGAGGTTTTACATTATCTCCGAAAAAAAGGTTTCCCTATATTGATTGACAGCCCTATAACACCTACATGTATGCAATCAACCAAGATGAATATTTACAGGAATGTGCTATGCAAATGTCACAAATTAGCTACTCAGTTGATCAATATTGTTGTAAGTTATACGTAAACATGGACCATGGAAAACTCAATGGACAGTTACATCTGGTATCTGCCAAGTTCATTAGTTAAAATTTACATTAGCTCAACAAAAGATAATAAAACTTGAAATATATATCATACAGTAGTATCACTATGGTTTTATTACCGAAGAAGTTCATCCAAAGTGTCTTTGGGAAGTGACAAATGTTTCCACTTCTGTTCTAAGGAAGACAACTCTATGATAGGCTTTCCACCCAACTGGAAAATAAATAAATTTTACTTATGTTCTGTACATAAACGAGTTAACAAAAACATTTAATGTAGATGAGCACAGTAACACAAATTGACTTGATCTTCATGTCATGTTGGAGATCTAGAAGCTAACATGTACTGTTTTGATGACACTAGCACACCAAAATAAATGCATAGATAAATGAATTTATAAAAGAGTTTCAGTAGTAGTTTAATTATTGATACCTGTTTGTGTAACACTGCTAGTAATCCTTGAGTAAGAGGTCTTTCCATGGGCTGCCCTAATTGAAACTCAAGGCGATCTTTCACAGGGGGTGTTTCGCCTTTGGCGAGGGCCTCAAAGTACCTTCAATTCCAAATCATGAAATCAGAGATACATGAGTACTGCACATCACCAGTAGATTTGGTAATCTTTATCATTTTAAAATTATTAATTTATACCATTTCAGGAAATATTCAGACACACTAATAGGGAATTCAGAGGAAGGAGAGGGGAAGGGCCAAAAGCCAAAGTTTCAAAAGAAAAGCAAGAAGTTCAATAGGAATTTCCAGGGGGCAGAGAGACTGTAAATCAAAAGCCTTCTGTTGAAGTGTATGGATAATGGCAGCCTGTACCACAGGATTTCAGTCAGTGGGATGATTGAAAAGATTACTGGTCACCTCAATGCCAGGAAGTCTCACCACCACAAAAACTTGTCACCAAGCAAAGTCCCCTTGCCACCAAATTGCCAACGATTTCAAAACATTAAACCACAAGCCAAAGCCAAGCCAAGCCAAGGTTGAAGTTGTTTGATTGCTTAGCTGAAACCTTTTATGAAACATTTATATAAGATTAAATGCAAACACAACAGCAAAGGAACTGAGCAATAAAAACATAGTTGGTCAATTCTAGAGAGCTATGATTTAGACAATGGAACTCATATCATCTCATGTCACCAACATGTCGAAATCAAATTTGCAAGGAGACAAGCGAACAAACTTACAAGACTTATGGAGTTAATTGACATTGTAGTTGCTCGAACAGTAAATACATCTCAACTACTTTACTCTAGTTTATCTTTCTCTTGGTATTTGACGGCTAGGAAGTACCCTGATGGCAAGGTGACCAGATACCATTGAAATAGCAGGCTAGCGAAAAAAGGGAGGGAGAAAAAATCTCAGAGAAACATCTGCCTCTTATTTATTTCTCTCCCTGTTTCTTTACTGTCTGATCATGCTTACTGACTGAGAGTCCTTGTTAATTTCCAGCATTAAGTAACAAGCAGTATCAGGGTGCAAAGAAAACCAATTTTTGAGTTTGCATATATCTATTAAATTATGGTGCACTAGCCCAAACTTTGTTTGCACTAATTTCGTTATATCAACTAAGTTGAAAATGTAAATTGGCCACCGTAATGAGTTATAAAGCTGATGTTTCTAGCGTTAGCCCTTCGTCAGAGCATTTGCTCTGATGAAGGGCTAACGCTAGAAACATGATATAACGATAACGAAATTACCTTGTTACCCCCACCGACGCAGCACCACAGTTTCTTTAGAAACTTTCACCCTTTATTCATTTGTTTGCACTAGCCTGCAGAAATTACAATTTTCTTTCACACGGAAAAAGACAGCCCAGTCAACAAAACCAGACTGCTTGACCTGAAGGGAAACTTTTGAACCATTGTCGGGCCACTACACCTTCCAGGGTGTGTGATGTAAGTTAAAAAAAAGCTTCACAAACTTTGGAGTTACGTCAGAGTCACTTTCCTGGTAAACATCAGCCTTCCTACCTGCTTTAAAGATTTTATCATGAATTTGATATTGTTTAGAAAGGTGTACAACTGAGGATGAATGTTTTGTCTAGACGATTCACATAGTTTTAATTTCCATACACAGAAACTGGAAATAAAAGAACATTCAGTCACCAAGTACAAGATTTACCTTTGCATATTTATCGACTCAAGTCAAGAAAATTGAACTGACACCTTTAACAGTCAGAACTTAGCAAGATGTACTGTTTCTATTGGAAAGTGTCTAGAATTGTTTTAAAAACCATCTGTGTCAGGTTTTTCTTTTTCCAAATCAGGACAACACAAAACAACAATCGAGATAAACACTAACAAGAAAACATAACTGAAGGCCGGACTTACGCGTAGGCCCACTGCAAAACATCCTCCGGTTGTGTACGAATTGCAGCTTTGGTGAACTGTTTAAGAATGTCTGGCAACTCGGGAGGAATATTGATTTGCTGCGAACAATAAATGGGCTCCTCTGGTTGAGGCATAATTCTGGGTTAGAGACTTTCTCTTCGCTCGTCAAAATGGTGGTGCTAGTTGCTATGACGACGACAAGCGGCGATCCCAGAATGCAGTGTGCGAACAGAAAACATTGAAAATGGCGCGGGTATGGCTAGTTCTAATAAATTAAGCCATAGTTAGTTAGCCTTGTAAAATATAGATTTTCGTGGAAGTAGAACACTTTTGAATTTATCGTGGTAGTTACTATCTTCTGTTCGAGTTTTAAGAAGATTTAAAGGCGTTTCAGAGTATGACAGACAATTTTGATGGACCTCGAGGTGCCTTCAACTGCTGCTCGTACAGAAAGTGACGCGAGTCTTAGCAGGACCGACACACCAAGTGATAGCGAAGAGCACGATCTTTCAGGTTTCGTTGTAATTTTAATCCTTTGCTTCAATAGTATATTTTTTTAAAGAACGAAACTAGGCAAATTAAGTAGTACATTACTTGTAAGCAATACATGTAATCCGAACTGATCCGAACTCTTGATATTTGTGATTGATTCATAAGCCTGCATAAAGCTTACGATTATTTTCACATTAACCGATGACACAAATGGGATCTAAAGAACGGCGTTTTAGATTGGTTACGATTGTAACTGGACAATAAACTAAAAAGGTTTTAAAGATTTCTGTGAGTAATTTTCACATATCCCATTCTTCCTATATCAGACCATGTCAATTTACTTTCCACCCCTCCCCTCCCCTCACTAGGACAATATGCAGTTATTGTACTTCTCCACAAATTTTGTTGTCAAGGTAGTATTGCATCTTAGTTAACCTGTTATCAACAACTTGGAGCAACTACAGAATGCAGGGCCACCTTGGACCACCTGTTTTACTTGTGTCAAAACCTTTTGAAGAACGAAGTGGAACACAATAGGCACTATTGTGATTCAATAAGATGTAAATAAGTGGCCCTGTATTCTGTAGTTTAGCCAACAACTTAATGCCAGTCACTTCTACTGAGAAAAAAAATGAATTTTATGTCCTTGAAATAAATTTTATACCCTACATGCAAGATGAGCTCTATATAGCTGACATATTTTATTTTTCATATCAAACAGGAAGACAGATCCATTTCACTCCAGGGGTTATCCATATTCCATCTGCATCAGACAGTAGACCCACACACAATGGGATTTCAGTGCAAAGATATTCTTCTTCAGATGATTCTGATCACAGAGACCATGAAAATGCCAATGTGTCTGCAGGTTATGTTCAAGGTATATTGTTGTTAGACATTGTAGTGTTAAAAACTTATTCCTTTTTGGCAAGTATGTGTTGTGCCAAAAAATTTCCATACCCCTCCCATAGAAGGTTTTCTTTTAGTCTGAATCCCTCACTCCCCTGGAAATTCTAGTATAGCTTAATTTATACTCTCCTTTAAAAATTTTGGCTTTGAAACTTCATTTGGGTGGCACTGCACTGTCCATAGATCACCTGCCCCTTAGTGTTCCCTGTGAGTTGATAACTTACTACTGGTACCATTTTGCCTCCCAATTGTTTCTCTGGTGATTTTGCATACAAAGTGGCGCGAAAAGACTTTCAGCACAATATTGATTGTAATAAACAATCATCAGATTACGTGTCGAATACTGAAATTAAACCAGAACGCACAGTTTCTCCTAGGCACCATCTTCAATGCTTACTAATAACTGCTGGCTTTAAACTAGGAAACATGAGAAATATGAATTGGGTGAATGGATACATAATATGTAGAGGTTATTCAGCAGAAAGTTGTGAAATACAACAACATTTAATACATGTCTGTTTTTACTTTTTGGGGTAAAAACAACTGGGGGGAGCATGGCCTCCCCGACCCCCTCCCCCTTGGTACACCACTGCCCTTACCAAGTAACTACATGTAAATGTGTTCACTTTAATCAGGCTTAGCCCCACCTGAGGTATTGTTAAAAAACTACAGGAGACAAGCAAAGCAGTTTGCCGCAATGGGAGATGAGAGAGCTGTGTATGATCGTGTTCGTTGTGTAGCTTTGACTAGGATAGTGTATGGAGATAATCACTGGAAGTTGGCTAAAGCTTACTCCAAGCTGTCCCAGGCATATCTTGAACAAAGAGGTGTGTACAAACGAAGCAAATAAAACAGTAGAATCTCATTAATCCAACCTGTATCACATTATTTTAGTCATTTTCTAATGATTATACAAAATTGGTTTTAAATTGGATGAAACCTAGTTTTATAAAGTTGCATATTTGGTCCATTTCATTACTCAAAGTATCCCGAAAAGAATTTGCTTTCTTGTACATAATTCCCAACTTGTACATTCTATAATGCATATAGCAGTATTTTACAACTCCTTAGGGTTAAATGTTTACAAAACTTACTGTAGTTTAAATGCACTCACTGTACAATCTATTTAAATAGATTCCATGTAAATTGTCATGCTTCTATTCAGTATCATGTAATAACCCAAGTTATTCTCGCATTTTAACTGGTTCTCACCTATGATCTATTAGAGGACAAATGCCCACTTAACATCTTCATTACAAAGTTTTAAAATGATGGAAAGTTTTAAAAATTGAGATAATATTTTATATGTCTGGGTGAAAGGCAGGGTTCACAAAAGTCTTGTTGAGGCTCTGAACAGGTATGAGAAGGAGGAAGAAGAAAGAAGATTGAAGCTGTCTTTTTCTTTTTTAAGAAAATGACTCAGAAAAAGAGAGTCCCAGTCACAAGTTAAGCAAGACTACACCAAACACAAAAAGAATCAGTCTTGAACTAAACTATTGCTACATTTCTTACTTATAGCCTATTGTTTGAAGATTTATTGAAAACATTAAAGTTTCCCTAGTCTCAAAATAATTGCTGGCACAGATTGATATCGGGAATGAAACATCAAAACATCATCAGTTAAAATTGACTAAGTGAGAACCAATCAAAATACAAGAGAATAATACGGTAAATTACTTCATGACTGGACATTGTGCATAGAAAATAACAGCAAAAATGTACACTGCATATGATGACTGAAGTAATGAAATGGAGATTTAATCCTATTCATTTCTACGTGCTATCAGGTTTGGCTCGACAAGCTCTACTTCATGCTGGGAATGCACGTGATGTATTGCTTGCAGCAGATGCTGCCAAACAACAAGGGAGACAGGTTTATGATAAATCTGATGTGTTACCTGTCATGGAGTTAATTTATCTCATTATGGGACAGGCTCATGTTGCCATGAAGAAGTGAGTAAAAAATACAGTTGTAAGTAAAAACCTTATCAGGGGAGCAGGGATAGAGTATTAGTTAGTAAGAGTTCTCCCCTCCCATCAGTGTGGCCCAGGTTCCATTCCATGACTTGATTGAATTTGTCATTGGTTCGTGCCTTTCTCTCACTGTGGTGAATAATTGTTAATTAGTATCACCCAACTAGTGGACTAAAATGCAAATCCTGCATTTTGATTGGCTGTGCTACTAGAGGACTATTAGTAATAGTCATCGAGTAGCGAAATTCTTTCGATCTATTCCCAAATAAATCTTTCTTCAACTTGCATTTGCTAACTTTATTATTGCTTTTTCTGTCCGACTAGTTGGGTGATACTAAAACAATTATTACACCCTTCTCCCTCAAGGGCCACAGGTCAATAGCCCATTCGGCTTTGCCTTACAGGCTATTGACCTGTAGCTCTTCTGGGCTATGGGTCTAATTGTTAATTATGTAGTCAGAAGTAGATTGAGTAGTCTGGAGTTGAGCCTTGGCTGGGATCATTGTGTTGCGTTCTTATGCAACACGCTGTGCCTCTCTCCACCCTGCTGTAGATAGGTACCAGTAACCTGGTGATGAAGTAACATCTCATCCAAAGAGGATTAGAAATACAATTACATGTTATGTCCTCCCTTCCCCATGCAGGGTATAACCCTACTAGAATGTTTATTATATTGGTTGATCTGAATAGTTAACCCTCTGGATATAACCCACCTTGGTGCTAATGAAACATGCCTACCCATTGTAGGTCTAAGGTGTCCAATTTTACAATTCATGTAGCTTACAAACTGTAATTTCACTCCATCCTTCATAGCACCCAGAAAGCAGAGCACAGTTTGAAAAAAGCAGAGCTAGTATCAAGAGAAATAGAGGAACTGGGGCCTAAATATCAGGACCCAGAGAGAAGGCTTCAAATATTGATGTCTCTTGGTCGTGTCAGCCTCAAGGCACATAAAGCAGGGTATGCTCTGGAGTCTTTTGAAAAGGTATCAACTGACAGTGGTTAATTAATTCATTAAATAAATCTAGGTACAATTTCAAACACACAAAAAACCAGCAGGTCCAGACATGAACTTTGTTTCCTTATACTGATTCTTAAGTTTGTCCTGGGCCAAGAACATTACAGTGTGTAAATTTCAAGTGGACTGAAAGTTTCAAGATTCAAGACCTTCATTCTAACTTAAGCTCTCTGTTAGATCTTTTTCCATAGTCCTGAGTTCAATTTTTCAATCAAGCTCTGTAAATTGCCAAATTGTCAGCCTTGCACCTACTGGGAATTCTTTAATAAAATAATTAATTATGCACTGTAACTCCCCCTTTTTGATACATGAAATTTATAAAGCCAGTGGTAACTTCACATTTTGCCACCATTTGTTTATTGTATTGCAGGCACTGGAAGTTGCTCAGAAACATTATGGAGAAGACAGCAAAGAACTGATTCCAATTTATCAATGTCTTGCTCGTGCAGAGAGCAGCCAGGGCGATGCATCCAGTCATGAAAGGGCAACAAAACTTTTTTTGCAGGCTCATGATATCAGTAAATTAAGGTACATTTTCAGCATCTCAGAAATAGTTTTCTTATTTTGTGTATTATTGCTTGGAAATGATAAGCTCAAGAACTCCAGTCTGCTGTGACTCATAGTGAAACCCGAGACCAATACCAAGACTTTCATCCTTGACCTTATCAAGGGATAGCCAACACGACAACGACGACAGTGAAACCCTTGGCTTGTGAAAACTACTTTCACTGTTTAGTTTCTAACGTAATGGAGCTCATTTTTGAATACCTGCTAAGGCTGATATGGCTTCCTCTCTAAATATTGCTGTTTTCTTTTTTTTGTATGGCAGATTTGGAGAAGATTCATTGGAAGTTGCAGACTCATCATTTGTCATGGCTTCTGGTTACATCACCGATGATGACAACAGTCACAAAGCAATGAAATACCTTGAAGATGCCATTACGTTGTACATGAAACACAGAGGTCCTTACCATAATTCCACTATCAAGGCTCAGGTTTGTTTGCCTTTAAGTCTTTCTCTTATTACTGAAACTCTAACCTTAGTGTCCTGTTATGTTTAATATCCAAGAGCATAGATAGAGCTGATTAACCCATTGATGCCTGTGCTGGCCATAATCGGCCTTGCCAAGCTTTGGCCTTACTCCACTTCTGACGTCATCACCTTTGACCAAATTTGGCATCACTTATAACTCAAGTTCTGGAGGAGGAAAAAATCTTTCCAATGATACCCACATGAGAGTGATTGGGTAAAACCACAAAAATTAGACTCTCTTATCTATCTTTTTTTTCGCTTAGAGTGATTTAAATTTTTTTTCAAATGACCTGCCTGTACGTACCCAATCTGCTTAGGTCATTTTCTGCATTTTTCATTGAGACGGTTTTCACAAATAAAATCATAGATAATTTTCTTGTATATGACAAAGAAGGAAAGAATAAATAAATCAATCAATAAGATAAAATAAATAAATATATATATCTTTTCCTAACACTCTACCCACTCAGGATGAGCTGAGCCGTCTGTTGGTCCGTGATGGAAGTCTTGAAGACGCCGTGTCTCTTCAGAGAACAGTGGCAGAAGCTAAAGTAGTGTTGTATGGTGACCCAAGTGAGCAGGCGGCTGCTACATATCAGATGCTCGGCAGCATCAGACTTAAACAAGGACGCACACAACAAGCTTTGAAATGGCTCACAAAGGTACATACACACGTAGTTCATTACAACATGTTTGGTTGCAATGTTATTTATTACTCAAGTTAACATCAAGGTTTTCAGTCGAATGGGAATCTAGGAATTATAGTTCTTATTCAAACTTTGTGGCCAACTCTACAATGGCTGTGTTTGCATCTAATACATTTTCATTTTCAATTTCCATTGGTGGACGTGTAACCATTCTGGTGCTTAATAAGGCGTCATTAGGTTAGATTCTTTGAAAGTTTCCTCTAATACCTTGTTGTGAAGGTAGCTAAGTACCCATATGTCTTATGTTCAAATTTATCTTCCCCGATTCAGTTTTTCGTGCTGATGTGAGATTTAGAATGGTTGTGTTCACTTTTAAGGGTTATAACATGCTGAGTGCAACTTTAGGAAATAATCATAAGAGGACTAAAGAGATGGCAGATGCTATCAGCCGTGTTAAGATGTAAGTAAATGTAATAATTTATCTCAAATCTCTGTCTTGACCAGTAAAGATGAATAACGGGAAAAAAAATGCAGCCCTGTGTACCGCTACGAGAGGACAGAACCTATAAGACTGGAAAGATAGAAGATAGCAGTAAGCTTTTGACAATTAGCGCCTTCGACTGATGACAAACTTTATTGACGAGGCTTTCAGCCAATACCATCGTGGCTTAACTGACCAATCAGTTTCAACGGACCACACTTACAACCATACAGGGGGATTGCTTAAACGCAGTAGTTCCTTTTTTCCTCGGTATTGGCTACATTATCATCAACAAATTTAATTCGTCCTAAGATACTATTTTATTTTGTAGGTCGCCCGATGCTCAAAAATACTTAAGCTCAGAAGAGAAGTTAAAGAAAAGACCAAGATTTACCCAGGTGGTCGGAAGATCTAAACCCCTGGGATATACTGCATCGCCCGCCGGGGAGTAACTTAATTCTTAAAGCGATGAACTCTATATTCGTTGAACCGGATATGAACGCTATGTATAAGGAATCTGGCTTCGAGACAATACGTAAGTCTAACTAATTAACAATTTATAAAAAGAAAATGCCATGGTACTTATTCCCTGTAAAGTTTCTTGTGCGAGAGAAAATGCGTGCGGAAAATGGAAAGTATGACAACTCAGTGGGGACGAAGGGGAAAAGGAAAAAGAGAGAGTCGACTGAAAAAAATGCTAATGATACATGATTCTGTCCTCTCCCTTTCTCTTTTTCATCGCCCTCATTCTGTTTTAGATTTCTCTCTTAAGTCTCTTGACATGAGGGAGGGTAAATATATGAGATTTATGAACAAAGTAAAATTACGAAATGTCATTATTGCTTTAAATGTAAAGTGGTGAAATTTCATATTTTAATGCAAAAAGTATAAACAGGATTCTGTTAGCATCACGATACTAAAAATAAACAAGAACAGCAACAACATACTTTGATACGCGATATGATGTATTCCTATGATTCTAACACCTCATTCTCAGGGACTTTCCCTGGCCGGAAACGAGGGGAATGATTCTACTGCTCGTTTAAAACACAAAAGTAAATAAATATGCCGGCGGTCGCCATTTTGTCAACAAGCGCGCACTGATACACCTACGTAGCAAAACGGTATTCATGATAAAGCGCTAGTGGATTTACACTAAAACTCGAAGAAAATAACTTCCAGAACATAAGAGAAAAAGAGTAATAAGAGTCGCCCTGTATGCTGATAATACTGCAGCGCAACCTCTTTGCCAGTGTCTCTCTCCTCTGCCTCCCTTGACTTTGGGAGAGAGACACCCTGATTGCGGCTGGTCACGTGAACACCTGTGACAAACTTTTCCGCCTGGGTATAGACAACGAACAATTTTTGTCGCTCAACTGAAGCGGGAGAAAGGCGATAGCTGGTTATCGCTATATTATACCACACACGGGCAAATACACCTTTCGAATTCTCCAGTCTTATTCTAAGCTTCACACAGGTCAAGCTGTGAAATTAAAGCCTGAAAAGAAATTAGGTCTCAATGCAACGGGATTCGAACCAACGACCCCTGCGATACCGGTGCGGTGTTCCACCAACTAAGCTATCAAGCCAACTGTGAGCTAGTCACATTGTGAGTTTGTGATCTACGCCCAACGGACCGAATTGGACTCCACTCGGTCCTGTTACCATCATGAACTGTATTCCACTCGGTCCAATTACAGTTTCGCAATAAGCACTGGTATCTAACAGCAGAGATTCTAGCGCGTTAATACATTCCCAAAGAAACATTTATTCCTCAGGGCATAAATTATGAGGTAAACTTGATAAAAAAAGTCCATACTCTGATGGTCTCTTATGGTTAGCCTTCTCGATGGTTAGCTCTCACCAAGAGCAAACATGAGATTGTTGATTCAGTTATAGAGGGCCCCTTGATGAGAGAGAGAAAGAGGTATTCACTGCAAAATAGGTCCAGGATTCAGTGCAAGGTGTTCAAAGCGTGAATAACAATCTTTTTCGTTACCGGCAGCTGCATGCTGTGAATTATTTTTATTTTTCAACTTTCAGACAGGATGCTAAAACGTTTGCATGTTGAAAGAAAATTGATTCATCGTAACCCTGCTGTCTTCTCATAAAACAATTCACTGTTATTTTGCGGATCTTGCAACCTGGTGAGTTGTTTATGAAAATTACATTAAAATTAGCTAATACTAGTCAGAGACAATTTAATTACTTTATTGTTAACGAGATTTAAGCGGGCTTCCGCTTTAGAAAACAAAGTGTCTTGCCTTGACAAAAGACAAAGCACCGAAGGATTTCAGATGCGTAAGGACTATTTGCATTTTGTAATTAATTTGCTGATAATAAAATCTGTGTCTTAACTCGTCGCCCTCTTTTCCACTAGCGGTACTTCACGCTAAACCAAACAGAAAACAAGCAGCGCCACGGACGAATGTAATTTCTTGCAAACAAGAATTAGCTTAGTTGACGTTTAAAGATCTTTTTGCCCCCCTAAAAAAAAGAACGGTGAAGGCTGTTCATAAATTAATTCGCGAAAAAGTGGTAAACAACTGAAACCTTCCCATGAGGTTTCGTTGCTTTGTAAAAACATGAAAGGATCCATGCTTAACGCTATTGTTTAAGGTGATAAAACGAGAAAGGACCTGAAGAGCTCATACACACACACTTTGATGCTGTGTTGGCTGTGCTTGTTTCTGACCAAAATTCCTTGTTGTTTTGAAATCAAGCAGTTTTTCAAGGTCGACCCTGTAATTGATAAACTGATGGGATTTCATGCCTGGTGTTCAGTTCAGCAAAACTGGAATCTAAAGATGATCATTTTGTCATTGTGAAGTTGGTTGCTATCCGAACGAAAATTGACAACAAATGGCGGAATGACTTCACAAACATTGCTTAACTGGACGCTTTTTAACGGTGCAATGAAGTCAAAATATCACCAAGCTTCAACTTATTTTCGGAACAGAGACAGGCCGGATTTCAACAAATCAAAAGTTTACTTCGCAGAGAATTTGACAACTGTACACGAGGTCGATAATTACAGTATTCACAACAGAGCGAACTTTCGCTTCAAACTGCCTGGAATTGATGTGCATAAACACAGACCACTTGTTTGCCGAGATCCTAACGCTAAGCCTTCCCGAAGGAAAAAATATACTGACATGTTTGTAAGTGACACCGTGAAACTTCCTCTTATCAAGCTGAAACCTACGGAAAATGATGCTAAGAAAAGTGCTCCAAAGAACAAAGAAACAACAGAACTCAGTGAGTCACAGTTTCCGAAAGGAAGTACGAAAGCTTCAGACAAGTTGCAAGTCGGTAAAACACTGCATTTCAAATATAGTGACTTTATGTTGAGAAAGCTGAATGGAAAGGCGTCTTCGTCAAAAGACAAAATATTCTTTGTAAAGTAATCATCGACTTGTCGATTACGACGGTACAAGTAAGTTTCAGTTCGTGCCTCAGTACCGGAAAAAACACTCCAGTTTTACTTAGATCTGTGGATAACGCAATACAAAGAGTAGAAGTCGTGGAATTTAAATAGATAGATTTTATTTGAATTTCTAATATCTCATGAGGTTTGTGCTAATAACAAATTTGACAGTTTGTGTTCAAAACGCATGCAAAAGTAGCCCGGTGTCAACCTACACAGCACTGTCTGGGAAAGCCAAAAATTCCTATGAGATCATAATGGCCACGACTAGTTGGTCATCTATGATAAAACGTTTCTGATTGCAAGCAAATTTATACCTGTTCCTAAATCCCAGAGGAAACATGTGTGAACTCCATTTCACAACAACTTGATCAAGGTTCGTGTAGGGAGGAGGATGGGTTGATGTAGCTTGCGTGCAGCTTGTGTGTAGGAGTCTCCTACTGTGGTGACGTCTGGAGATGAGCGTTCCAGTATACTAATGATTTACATAAATCACGGTTGAGCAATAGCCATTTTCACGGTACTTTTCTCGAACAACGAAATGCCATTAGCCCATTTGCACTAGTGAAAAAAATTCCAGTAAGGCGATCGATGAACTTAATTTCGTTAGAACAAGTGCAGTGCCTAAAGATATCATGTAAAACTGGATCCACTTTTAACAAGGGGCTATGTGATTGGTTGATTCACGTAATAAATGTTTACTAAAATTATTGCACTGGTCTGGAATTGATCTCATTGTTCAGTCAAGCAACTGAGCACATATAAATTCACAAATAAGGGAAGAGCAGTGAATTGCCTTGAAATCTTACACTGCTTTTCAAACTGGTGCCGCATTTTCACATTTTCGCCATGTATGAGATATTTAAAGACTGTACTGCAATGTGTCTAGTGGCTGAATCGAGAGAGCCTTGAGCTGAATGGGAAGGTAGGTCACTTTCAATCCGGCTTACTTAGTCTCAAATGTATTCCTCTCTCCCATATCCGTTTTCCAGCTCTCCTCTATTCACAATTTTCGCCAACTCAAAGAAAGCACTGAAATGCAAGGGTCCTGGTACGTAGATTTCTAATGGATAAAATCAATCTATCGTTCTTTTTTTCGACTGCAGAAAATTCTTTCTTTGTTTGGTTTACATCGATCTGAACTCGAATTTTTCCAGTTTTAGTCTTTTCATCATTTCGCTTCTTTATGTGGATTTCAACTTTTCGTTTTTCGCCGTTTCTGCGGCTGTGTGGCTTCTCTTTGAAGTCGCTTGATCCGAGAGGATCTTTGAGGAACTGTTTGAAAGCAGAACGAAACCTGTTGGTTCGCAGATAATAGACGAGTGGGTTGACAGCGTTTGAGATGTATAGGCAGTACCATGCACTGAACCCAAACCAGTGTTCCACCTGGTTTTCGCTTTGCAGTCCCACCACAGCATACACGATGGATGGAATATAGCATACAAAGTACGCCACTATGGTAAGAGATATTGTTGTGATAGCTTTGATGTCAGATTTCAGGCGAGCCTCAGCTTGAAGAGGAGGTAGATTCATCTCTGCCCTCTAAGCGAAAAAAGAAGAAAAGTGATTTTCCTTGCTCATAAAGAGGTATGATATAGTATAAATACGATTTCACTGGCAGTACAAATTTTGCACAAATCTAATTTCCAAGATCAAAAATTGGCAAATCTCAGTTCCCATCCTATTACGGTGGCCAATTCACGTTATCAAAACGTAGAGGCAATGTCCGCGGCTAGCTATAGACACGCTATAATGACGCATAAAAGCACTGAACATCTTGTGAAACTATTGAAACTTCAATGTTTGCAATGACAAAACCATGATTCTTAATTATTTCTTAATTTCACATTCTATCCATAATTCATGCTGTATGATGTAGATACTGTATATTAAAAGCGATGTTCAATGCCTAAACATTTCAAAGCATCATACATACATACATACATAAATACAACCTATATTTATACACGATGAAAATTAGCACCAATATCGATGTTGTGAGTTTTACGAATGCACTCGATAAATGGATCATATGATGTCATGATGTCGCATGATGTCGGCGTTGTGTGGTTTTCTTCAAAACGAAGCTTTTGATAAGCTATTAACTGAAAATGCTTTTTCACTGGTTGTACAGGCGCCTAGCGTCTACCCAAGGCTAAACTAAGTGATCATACTAACTATCCTACAAACGATAAAAGATCTCCCGCATTGACAGGAAGAAAAGGCTGTCCCCAAGAAAACACTCCTGGGTTCATAACTCAGTTGGGTGTTTACTATTTTGTAAATTATCATGTGCCTACAGTCTTTACCATTTTGTAAATTGTCATTTCCTTCCAGTGTAGATTCTGTTTTTGTTGAAGAAAGTTACGTAAGGCATCTTGATTTTATAGTAATTCTTGAAATTCTACAAAACCAATTGTTTTCTCCACACCAATCGAGTTACATGTAAAACACCCATTTATGTGGTGAAACTGAATTGAATACAAATTTCGTTTACGTCTACATTGAGTTTATGAAAGTGCGGCACCAGTGACTCTTCTACACTGCTCAATTCTTAAGTTATACTAGCTACATCCTACACAATTGATTCGCGTCATATCGCACTATTTAAGTCTTTCAGGCAATCTTCAGTATGCTTGAGGCCGATCACCAATAATATTGAGCACTGTCATATTCTGTCCCTCAGTATGTAATGCAACACAGAATATACGAGGTAAAAACAGGACAAGGTATGCTGTTAAAACTCTGCTTTGATCTATGATGCTAAGTTGACAATAACACGAAAGCTCAACGAATTCCAGACTGCAGTATACCACAAGATAATGGCTTAGACAGAAATTGTTTTCGGCAGAAATAACAATTATTCCCCAAAAAAAGTAAAACCGGCATCAAAAATGGATTACAAACTTGCAATTATAATTTTACTTCGAAGAAGAATAACACGCTACTTTATTTTTTTTTAAAGGTATCTGATTCGTGCTGTGAGTCTAAGAGGCACTATATATCAACAACATAATGCTTTTTCAAACATTATACTCTGGAGCTCTATTTAAAAGACAATATTCGTATTCTCGGAATTGTACTGAAATAGCTTGCAGCTGAGGCTAATGCGCATGCGGGGAGTCTATTCAAATGCAGATGACATTTTTCTTTTTTTTTTATGACATTCACCTACATGAGCCACCATTGCAAGCTAGTTCCAGTCGAATACCAAGAATATGAATATGGGGCGTGATCCATTCGACCAAAATTTCCGGAAATTTCTGTCTGAAACTGAATGGATCGGCTCGGTCCAAACGGAAAAGTTTAAAAATGTAACAACAGTTACATAGATGAGTTACGCACTGTATGTTTTGGCTGTCAAAAACGGTCTATTTCCCTAGAAACTTTCGAATATTCTTTCGTTATTCGAATGTAGTGTTTGAAGATCTCACCGGCAAAAATTAAATCTGCAGTCTGCTCAAAATAACCCGTTATACAGGTTAAAGTCGAATTTGTTATGTAAATCTAACCCGAGCAACAGCTATCCAGCATCCTCCATTTTAAACTAGGAATAGTTACCACTACAGCTGCCCCCGCTGTTAATCGTATCCGTTGCTACAATCAGTGCTTTCGCTTGATATTTTGGCTCTTCTGTAATTAATTGATTTAAAATCATTTTTTTGGGGGGCTTTTAAGAAGAAAACACTCAATGACCCTCAATTGCAATGGCGGCGCGTTTATTCTAAATTACTCTCGTGCTGCACTGACAAACAGTCCCATGGATTTTGGCCTTCTCTTCTTCAAGGTGGGACGAGGAA
>Ga0126337_10000113_pt1 | contig 29813 bp, 6 predicted proteins | sample DipCmetagenome_FD_92527 | JGI IMG/M metagenome (GOLD analysis project Ga0126337, IMG submission 92527) | Coral microbial communities from La Bocana,Puerto Morelos, Mexico - Diploria C A metagenome | ecosystem: Host-associated > Invertebrates > Cnidaria > Coral | place: La Bocana,Puerto Morelos...
AATTTTTTTTTTCTAAATTTTTTTATATGTATCGGGATTTAGTGTACAACGACTAATATTTGTTTTTTTTCGGTGGGGGGGGGGGGGGGGGGGGGGTTTTTTGGGGTGGGGGGGGGGGGGGGGGGGTGGGGTGTGTTGTAGTGTTGTAAGAGGTGGGGAACAAAGAGAGGTCTTAAGGAAGCGAGTCCTGTAAATTCAATACTCCTTCAAGTTCAATTCCTACACAAATAATGTTACATCTCTTATCCCAGATTCGCGCTTGGGTTCAATAAACTTGTTCAAATTAACATTTTTTTTTTCCTATTCATCTCGGTAGTTGAAGCCAAAGTCAGTGTGGCCATAATATGTAAGTCTCTTGGCTGTACAGTTGGTACAATTTCGTATCGGTTGTACAAGGTACATAAAGTGGGTTTATACAGCTATTTTCAAAAAAACCGAACAGACTGTTAAATCAAAATCATTAAATCGTTGCCAGTAGTACGTGTGGCATTGTCTACCCTGGGGTAGTGATCTAACCTTTTGCAATTGAGCAATACTTTCATGTTCAGATTTTGTTGCCAGCGATTGAGCGGTTCCAAGTGTTATGTCTGGTGATAAATATTTTGTTTAAGACCATTGAAATGAAAGCTACTCGTTTACTTTCAAATAATGTTGGTTGTTTATTGATAAACTAACCAGTCAGATTTTTCCAATTTTCAACTTAAACCATGGTTGAAAAAAATAAATTAGTTTGACCCTACCTAACCTAACCTTTCAATATGTAATTGATTTCGTCTCCAAAACGTGCCAGATGAAATAACCAAAGCTAAACAGGACGCTGTCTGACCACAATTAGATTCTAGATTTGCCACACTTCCTTTGCTACTTGTTTCAACGGCACACCTTTTTGCTCTCTTTCACTTTATTTTGAAATTGCCTTGGTATTTCAATCATTGCACCGCCAAAACGGCGACTTTCTAGACTGATCCCAAAAGATTAAAACAGAGATGTATTAATTTTTCACTTGGTCAAACACGAGCGAGCAACCTTCAATTCGCGATCCTTTTACCAGAGGGGAAGGTACACAAAATCCCTAAGTGGTTTTGAGAAATTGTCATCCTGCTCCACCAAAATTCTCACAACTCACAATTAACATTTTAACCTAGATGACAAAGATTGCCGTGCCAGTATTACTTACCTATTACAAAACCATGCTGACAGTCACGCTTAACACGTGACTAACCAATGCTCCATGCGCTTTTAGATCAGGTATGCGCGACAATGCGCCCGTGTGTGCCTTAATTATAAAACACTTTTCTTTCAACATGAATATTTATGAGCTAAAAATAGCACCAGATAACACAAATGAGAACCACAAAAAGTGTTTTGGACGTGTCAATTTGATTGTCGGTTAACTAAAAAAATTAAAAATTGGGCTGAAGAAAAGGCGGGTAAACTTGTGTTTAATAAAATGGCTCTTCTTTTCCTTTAAGCTATACATCAGCGTGCGTTTTTTGCTTTAATCTGAATTGGAACAGGCTTAAATATACGTAAATTGTGCACATAATCACGACCTTTTTTGGATAGATACCGTCTTGTGAGTCCTATACGTTGTTGTAGATAAGGTTCAACTAAGAACTGAGAATTGACAAAATTGTGACGTCAAAACTGTGGAAAGAGAAAAAAATTAACACAGGAGCCGTTAGGTTGATGACCTTATCACATTTTGATGTACTCTGGGATCAGAACAGACTCACGGCAAAAATAACAATAATGCTTTGCATGTCTGTCGTCCAAAGGATAGCAACTACGAATAAATCTAAATGAGAGAATAATTCAACTAAATACCATTGCGAAATGTCGCGTTTTTAACTGACAGCTCGATGTGCAAAATTAAGTAATAGCAAAAAATTGGGCAGACATTTTTGTTCGATAGCCGAGAAATAAAATATCGCCTAAAATTCAACTCATAAATGAAATTATAGCACTCTCACCTATATTCTCTTACAAGGGATCTGTTTGCTTTGTACGATAAGTCTCTATAGTGCTATAGTTCTAAATTCTTATTGTCGTCACGAACGTTTTGAAACACACACATTGAGGAATTGCCTGGACCAGAATTTATTTTTTTACCAAAACGAAGCCACGAAGTGAAGCGGTAAAACACGAATACTAAAGAAACGATTAATGAAAAGTAAATCTAACGTTTGAGTCCCTTAAACAAGCAAACGGCCAGCAAAGCTGCCACCTGAACACTGCTAAACTAAAATTTAATTTACTTGGATAATATAACTATCTACAATATACAAAGTGAAACTAACAAGTACAACAGATACTGACACGCAAGAAAAAAAAAGCCAAATTCTTGAGCTTACACTTCTGATATTATAGTCCACTAGTCCACAAATATTGATTATGACGTCATAAGAACAAATCTGCCAGGAAAGTCGCAGAGCAACTCTATAGTTCTGAATTATTTTTAACTAAGTAACTTTTAATTCTGCGTGACCATTGGACATGCAACCCACGCACGCAATCTTCGCTGGGTTGGTTGCACATGCTGGAGGCCATAACGGTATAACTAGGCCGCTTGATATAACTGACGAAAATTCAAAACACGTGGCTTTTTCTCTTTACTTATTCTGTGATCTTAACTTTATCAAAGAGCCTTGGAAAAGCTTTGATCTGTTGCGAGAAAATAGCACATAATCTTAAATTTAAATTTAATTATCAGATTTGAAGGCCACTCTTCCTTTTTACCACTTTTGTGTCAGCTCTAGCCTTCTTACCTCTATTAGAAAGTTGTCATTGCCTCTTATCACTCTTGATATTGATTTCCTGTGACACATTTCCTCGTTTAAATCCTTTTAAATAAGACTAATGAAAGACACAACTTCAGAACAAAATGCGGTCAAACCAAACCTCAAGACTGGACAAATGACGAGGTTTGGCTAATCGTTTTTATTAGTGAAAAATCCTAAGCATGCTGAATCCTCAGCGGAAAGTGTGGTTCGCCATTTCGTTTTATGCGAATTGCCTTCTCGCGTGTGGTTTCCCGGAGGTCACTAGGCTGCCAAGGAGTTAACTTGCAAATAAGTTGCAAAGAGATTTTAAATTGCTTGAACACGTTAATGAAAATTATTTCACTACATTCTGTGAATTATTGAATTATTTTCTCTCAGCATTTAATGAAGAGTTTTTTTTGCAATCGTGCAAAGAATTAGCCTTGACAATTAATGTATTGTCCAAATCCAAATAGGTTATATTAAGCCTTGCTGAGTGAGAAAAGAGTTTCATGCTTCAGATCTAAATTCTCAGATATGTTATACATCCACAAATGATGATTATAATGCTAGAGAAGTTTCAATTGGACGTCATAAGGCTTAATTCGCCATCACACCTGTTTTAAGTTTTCAGCTTTGCCAGGAAAAAGGCAACATATTCTTAAAATGATTGAAAAGTGAACGAGAATCTTAAATTTCAACAACAAAGAAACTGAAAGAAGAAAATCCTGTCAAAATGTGGGTTGACCGGCCGGCGACATGTCGAAACAAGATTGCTGTGGAAACCACCCAAAACAGGAACAGCGAATAACACAACACACACACACTGAACTATTTTCAATTACATAACTTTGAATTCCGCGTGGCCATTCCACATGCACCCCACGCATGCCGCGCCGCTGTTGAGTCAGCACACGTGGCGTGAGTATAACCATCATAGTCTCAGAAAAGAAGATTCAAATACGCGGCTTTTTTTTTTCTTTTCTTATTCTGTTACACTAAGTTTACCAAATTTGGAAAAGTGTTGTAGAATAACTGAAAACAATTTTGAGATAATAACATAATACTCACAAGTTTTAATAAGCATTATATAAGATTTAAAGGAATTTCGAGGGATTACTCATGCTTCTTCGCCAACCTTTGAACCTTCTTCAGCTCTATCAGACACTCTGTCAATGCCTCTTATCAGTCCTAACCATTTATTTCCTGCGAGATATTTCCTTGTTTAAATCCGTTTTTATAAGACAAAGGAAAGGCAAAACTCCAGAACTGAACGCGTAAACGAAGTCTCATGACTGAACAAAATATGAGGTATGACTGATGGCCTAGCTTCCTTAGTGTAAAATCCTAAACATACTGAAACCTCAGCGAAATGTGGAGTTTTTCGTGAATTGCGTTCCCGCGTGTGTCCTGGAACTCTGTAGGCTAGCGCTTGCTAAAGAATCTACTAACAAATAAGTTGTAAGAAGATTTTAAATTACTCAAGCCCGTGTAAAAATGTGAATTATTGATTTTTTTTTTCTGGCAGCATTGAATGTAAGAAGCTTAAGGCAAGATCTGCAAGCAGCTTTTCTTGTAGTACACACATTGGATTGACAGCTTCAACATTGCCACGTTTTCTTGGCCGAACACAGTCGCAAGTATGACGTAATAACCGTCAAGTCAACGGCAACGGAGCGTCCACACTGCAACCGAGAAACTTGAAAACGCAGCTTTATTTTTATGTTTAGGTCTAGCGTCCACACTAATCCGTCACGAAAATTCGAGCTTTTTCGAAAACGCTCTTCAAACCGGAGGAATTTGAAAACGCCAGGTTTTTGATTTCGTATGGAAGGAAAACATTTCGAAAACGATGGCGTCAAGATAATCAGATGTTATTCCCTTAACCAGGTTTTCCTCACACACAAATCCAAAATGGCCGGTGATTCTTGCGTTTTTAAATTCCTTTATTGTGGTGTGGACGGAAAACACTTGATTCGCTTTCAGAGTGAAACCTCTGTTTTGAAATTCCTTCGGCGTAGAGTGGACTAATTTAAATCGATTTAAAGCCACAAAAATTCCTGATCATTGAGTTCAATCTTCTTCCACATACATAAAAGGGGCTCTATATTCAAAGATCTCAACTTTTGGGGCATCTTTTCGGAGTGGTCCTTCGTGGTTAACGGCTAATAAGTGTAAATTAGCGTTGTTTTAAACTGTGCAAACATCGATTCAACAAACACAGATGGAAAATCCATCACAGTTAATAATAAAAAAAAAAACTATTCACTAAGTATTTTCCCATCAAAGATTGTTTTCTGTTAGAGTGTTCTTTCCCATGACATACAACAAAGCTTTTAAAGCAGGAAACGACAAAAAATACCTGACTATGCAAAGCCAAGATAACTGACTTTTCTAAACAGAAACAGTTGTCACATTCATAAACATGAAGCGAAGCATTTCCGTCAGATGTTGAAAACAAAGCTCGGAGTTCAAACAATGAAGAAAAGGTCCGTCATCTTTGATTAAAATTACGTTAAATGCAAAGGGAATTGGGCAAACAGTGTTAAAAGCATTGTAGTATTAGTTTGTTCCTTTAGATGAAGCTAATTAAGCACAAAGCAACAAGACTAAAGCCAAAAGATGTGCAGAGAATTAATAATTCTCACTGCGTAAGAGGCTAGAGAGCTTAGCTCTAAGCACGAGTCTTGTGAAAAAAAAAAAACGTAACTTCGAGTCGGCGGCTTCGTTTAAGGCTTGAGGTAAGCTGATTAGTAAAAGAAAGGAACTTTAAATAGGCACTTTCAAGTGCCAAATGTTCCAACAATTTGCGAAAATATAAATCAGGACCATTTTGAAATAAAAATTAAAAAATAATGAAAAAAAAAATCCTCTAACTGTTCTATCAAAGGTCATTTATCGTGTAGCAATCGAAAACAGTTCTTATAAAGACCAGAGTTGTTTTTGTTTTTCAAATTTCTATATTGGTAGAAGTTTTCAATCATGCATACCAGGCAATCTCGATTTCACGGACGAACATTCTCGAACATTGTTTCCGCAAAATGATGAGATCATCGGATATTAGCAGGGCGACTTTTACTCCTTATCTCTTTAGTTTTTCAGTGCAAATTCCTGGGGAACTACAGTAATTTAAGAGGTCACCGTCTCGTGCTCACACGTTCTTAAGCAGGAAATAGTTGAGACGCTTAGAGATTCCGGCAAAAGTGCGTTGGATGGAGAATGATTTAATGCGTTCTTTAGTTTATAAGAGTTCAGTACTGCGCACGACCGACAAATAACTAGTTTTGTTTCAATGGTAAGGACATATTGTGTTTTCTTTGCGCGTAGAAAGGTCAGGATATTTTGGTAATAAATAGCCTCTCTTACGAAAACACCACTAATTATACAAACAGAAAAACGCAGCGTCTTACTTAGAGTATAAACGGTCTTAAAAAAAAACCTTTTTAAAACTCGTTCAAAAATGTTTCTATGCTTAAAACATTTAAGGCAAGATTTGAAAACTTTTCTTGATGTTATGAAATTGAAGTCGTTATGTCATGTCTCTGCCCTCTTGTTATATAATGACAAACTCAACGCAAGGGTTTGCAATCAATACGTTTGAACACTTTTAATACTTGAAATTCAAACTACTTTATACGTTATACTCGATATATTAAGTTAGACTGAATTCTAAGTTCTTTCAGGCTATAGTTAAGGCATCTCAAAGATAAACCGCCATTAATTCCTTAGAATGATACATAACTTCTAATTTATACAAGTCGGCTCCGCTTAACTGATTTGCGCGGATTCGATTATATTTACAAACACTTTACGGACTAACATAAATAGGTGTAACTCTGTTCGCTTTTGTCCATGATCAACTTAGCTGTCTTAGAAGACCAGCTGCGTTCTGTACATTGTCACAATTCCGTGGAACATAAACTTGAGCTTCGAAGTTCGCTGAAGTCAAACGATGATACATCCAATTCAAGTGAATTGGATTTGGGCGCTCTGATCATCTTCGTCTTTACAGAGTCTTTTGTAATAGTTATTACACCTTCACTTAATGATCTTTTGTAACCCTCGGTTGGATAATTCGCTGACTGTTGAAGTTCAGAGTGTGATACCGTTGAAATAAGAGTTTCTTCCCCTTGTGTCTCCGTAAGAGAATCTCTTCGTATCATGTTTTCTAAATTTGGTCTTGGCTCTGTTCCTTGGGAAAGCTTCCTTCGATTCCTGGCGCTAAATCCCATATCTTCCAGGATGTCGTATTTCTCAAATCCTCCGCAAAGAGCTGTGTATACGAAGAGAAAATAATACAGTGAGCTTCAGCGTTTAGGAACAATTAAAGAGAAAATGCAAAAAATTCGACTGTACGTGTCGGAAATCTTCTTATGACATTACGGCAATAGAAAAAGACGTCTATAAACCCTTTCACGAATTTTCATTTGCTAACTTGAAACAAAAGCTGAAAATTATGTTAACTTCTTCTAATCTTGCCTCAAAGGTTGTACCCTAATTTCAAAATTTGGTCTCCTTCGTCTGTAAAACCTAGTACTGAAGAGTTCAACAATGTTAACTGGGAAGTTTAGTCTAAACTGCCTTCGCTCTCAAACAGGAAGTTTTTACTGGCTGTAGTGTTTTTCTCGCTTTCAGTTAAGGTTCCCGGATGGTGTTCTTAGCAAGGACTTTACAACTCTAACAGAAACGAAACCATTCCCCATCAATTCAATGGAAATTGTATGAAGACGATAATCAACGCCGCCAATACCGATTGAATAAATCTTAGTCATGCCATACCTGATAAGCGAAAGGCGATGTCGTGCCAGTTTCCAGATTTCTCCGCCTTCATTTTTTTTTTAGCCAGTTGCATACAACGAAACAAGAAGAAGCGTACTGATCAATGTGTTTCACAACGAGCAAAAGTAATCAGGTTGTCTCGATTTAGCTGTGATTTCTTCAAGGGCAGATGTCTATCTGATGTGTTTGCGACTCGCTATTTATACACCTTTCAGGCAAAGTGCAATGATGGCCTGTCGACGAATCGAATTTGTGGGAACTTGACCTTTAACATGCTTTCCTGTTTCAGTTGGCAGACATCATTTCGGCTAGTATACTATTTTAAGACAGGAAACTTTGTCTAGTGTTACATGTGGTTTATTACTGACGTAAATTCAACGAAAATTTGTGAACGACGATTCTTTTTTTTCCGTTTCTCTAGCTATGAGATCCTCGCCCCATCCCACGGTGGTATTTAAAAGGATAGTCAGCGAACTGACAACTATTGTTATATCGACCGTGGAGGTTTTCTTGATGAATCTATCTATTAAACTATTTCTAACAATTACGCGGCTGCGAGATATCTCTGCATACCATCTATAGATCTATTCCTGAATCACTGCTTAACTAATTAAAAAGTTCCTTTTACAGTTATGGATTCCAAGTCTAGGGGGTCTTTGCTCCAGTGAAAATGCAGCTTCTTAGGAGCTCGTAAACAAAGCGAATAATCTTTCCGGCCTTAGCCATTTCTTGAATGTCAGAGAAACTGAGCGTAGAACTTGAAAATCTAAAAATGCAAAATCTCTTCAAGAGATGGATTTTATCGTGTAAGGATTTCCTGCAAAAAGCATCGCATTCCTTGGAAGAGAAAGACAACCGCAAAATAACTCAAGGAGGCCTAGTAGCGATATAAGAAACTATACAGTTTTCAGATAAACTCTTCTTTTAACGAGGCGGCCATTTTCAAAGACAAAAATAGAATCCTTAGACAGATTCTTGCACGTGATAGGATTCTCAGAAAAATTTTCCAAAAGGAATTCAAACTGAAAAGCAAAGAAAAAAATTTACGAATATCTCTACATTTGACCTTGAGCTTCAGGAAAAACGGAAGTTTCAATTTTCTATAGTGCCTTTTTACCCGGACACATTAGCCTTGTTATCAAGCTATCTTTCACAGCTTTACCGTTTTGGAAAAGGTCGTAATTACTTACATATGAGCAATTTGCGTGTCTTTCATCCTGTTCCACTTCAGAAAAAAGCATAAGGCACACACTGATTGAAAACTTAAAGAAGAAGGGACATTTCTGTAAAAACACTTTCTTTTCTACTGTCCCTATAATTCCGCCACCTCATAGTTAACCAACAAGCTTATTGACACACGCCGAAAAGGGATTTTTATTGTTTCTTTTATTTTATCTCGTGCCTTTGCTCTTAGGTTACTAGATTGTCAAATGTAAACTATTTTTGATTCATAATATTGTTGTTGAAAGAGAAGAGGTTTATAATTAAGATACACAGAGGCGCATTGTCGGGTATACCTGAGCTTGTTTACATCGAGCGTTGGCTAGTCACATGTTAAACGTGATTGTCTGGTTTTGGGATAGGCTATTAATATTTTCCACGAGTGAATAATTAATTGGCTTATATGCTGGCAAGACGGTCTTTGTTGTCGAGGTTAAAATGTTAAATCTCCCAAGCGATTATTTTAGATTTCTTTCAATGTTGTTTGTGAGAATTTGTTGAAGCCGCAAGGCAATTTCCCAAAGCCACTCCACGATTTTATTTACTGTCTCTCATCCCTGGTGAAATGATATGATGGCGAACTTGAAAGTTGTTCGCTCGTGTTGGACAGAGCAAAGTTTTAATGCATCTCTGAATCTTTTGGGATCAGTCTTGTTAATCAGAAAGTCGCCGTTGTGGCGGTGAAATGTTGAAATACCAAGACAATTTTAAAATAAGGCCGAAGGATATCAAAAAGGTGTGCCGTCAGTTAACAAGGGAAGCGCGGCAAGTCTAGAATATTGTGGTTAGACACCGTCCTTAGTTATTTCATCTGGCAAGTTTTGAGATGGAATCAATGAAATATTGTAAGGGTAGACAGGGTCAAAATTAAAAGAGAGTTGGATTATTTTCAAACTGATTGATTTATTATTTTTTTGCTTGTTTGTTTGTTTTTAGACCCAAATTGGAAGAATGCTCTTTTTTCATTTGCTTGGCATATATATCGAAAAACAAGCAGTGTTACGTGGCTTTATACAAGACTAGTTTGATTCTCAAGCTAAAGAACTAAATTAAATCATTGTGCAGCATAATCTAAGTATGATAGAACTGCACAATAGCTTCCATATGAATGGTCACTCTCATTCAGCACTCGTTCAACCAAATTAAAAGTTATAATTACCCCTTATACAGCGGAATGTGTTGCTCAATTCTTTTTTTTTTTAACATACCTGTTTCAAACATAGTTGTATAAGCTGACTAGAAGTACCTGTACAACCGATTCGAAACTGTACGAAATGTACTGCCAAGGGACCATTATAGCCCCACACTTTGGCTTCAGTTCGGTACCGAGCTAAATAATAATAAAAAACTTGAGCAGGTGTATTGGCCCTAAGCATAAATCTGGGAATAGAGATTAAACATTCTTTGTGTAGGAATTGGAACCGGCTTAGAGGAGTATTGCGTTGAGGCTAACATAAGACTTGTCGTATCTTGAAAAACAAACAAAACAGACAAAAACAAAGCAAAAACAGGATTTCAATGTTAAATGGACGTGACAAAACAGTATATTTACGAGCTGGCTTTTCTTCTGCACACTACGTTTTCTTATCACCACAATTAACTTCCCTCTAGACTTCAAGAATTTCAGAGTTCTTTTGTAACCTTTACTAGGCATTCGAACAAACTTAATGCAACGAATTAAGCTGCATTATGTGGAAAGTGCATTTTAATATTACTACACTGGTAGAGTGAACAAAATGACAATTCCATGTTAAATTGTGCGGCTCAAAAATAGGCATAGTCCAGCATTTTTGTAATAACAACACAACAATGGTTATTGAAATCGACTCGATGAGAACAAAAAAAAACCCTCCCCACTTCGCATGGACAAGATACAAAGGTTGAACATCGCCGCTTTACAAAATGTTCATACGATTAAAAAAGCTTTATTAAAGAAAATACTTAATTATCTTTATTCGATTAGGAATTTTCACCCTAATGGTCTTAGAAGTGACCTTGACTGACTAGACTTTGTTTACCGTTTGTATTTTTCTAGGTGTTTCGAATACAAACCTCCCACTATCTCGATTGACGAGAGGTCATTGTAAGCTTTCGGAGGTTAGATTCAGATTTCCTGTTGATTTTATTTTAGTTTCCATAGCCGTGGTTACTAGTTACCGGTTGCTGTTTGGTGATCCCGATCGGCGTCGTTTAGGGTAAAATTTAGTGGGTCGCTTATTTTCCGTTTTCCTTTGGTTAGTGTAAGAAGAAAGGGTGACGTGAAAAAATGTATTTCCATCGCCTTAAAAACAGAACGTGCTTCATAGTCTTATTGATTACCGAATTCTTGCAATTTTTAATAGTATTTAGTCCCAAATTGGAAGAATCACTTCGCCTTATTAGTAACTATATCAAGCTTTCGTGTTTTTAGAATATGATCCTTAATAAAAAAAAAACTGAACTATTTTTCTTTTTCACTTGCACAGTTTTGTCTAACACTTTCTGGACACTACTGGATTCTAAAATATTTTTCTAATAGCTGTTTACAATATCAACACTTGCAACACTTAGCCATGCTCTACTTAAGCACTCAAGAAAAATGTCACAGGATGGATCTAAGTTAGATAAACCCAGCATTAAATGAGCACTGACAAGGAAAACAGGCCAAAGAAACATGTTTCCCCGCTTCTGTTTACGACATTGTGACGTCCAGAGGTTATCAGCTAAACCAAACCAGAGTAGGAAGCACGTCATTCAATTTACCGTTATGAAGAGGCGAGGAGACTGTTTTTGAACATTCCATAAATATGTTTGCGGTTCTGTTTCCCTGGATTTGAGATCATAAAATGGTCTATTGTATCCGACGGAATAACTTAGCAAAACTAATAAATTTTTAGAGGTTTTAATGTCCGTACATCACAGGTGTGGTACACGGGAATTCTTCCTTGATCACAACCCAACGTTCTACCACCCTGCATCTCTGAGAGACATTTTTTTAAAAGCTAGCCGGTATTCCTCTGACAAATTAAAACGATTTGGCTCCAAGGCTGTCAGTAGCAACTCGAGTCGCTTCATGATAAACTTTTTAAGACTTTCTTTTCTTATCGGCGCATAGTTTTAATTTCAAGCGACAGAACCGAGTCAGCGCTTTCGGTTCACTCTTGAAGGATTAATTCAATAAATTTATCAACGAAGGCGACTTTTTTATTTGCTCATTACGCGTAATGTTATGATCATGAGTCGTGAACATTTTATATTTTGTTATTCCATGGCATAGTTTTGGGTCCTGAACTGTTAGAGATGTCAGAATTATTAGAGAGCTTTGAGCCAACCACGACGACGCCACTAAACAAAAGGTTCATTAATGAGCAGAGCAATGGTTCTGCACGTGCGTTAAAAATCTTTGTAGCCTGATAAATGCGAACTAGGACGGCTTTTTTCGTATTTCCAATTGTAAATGAATGCTGTCATTGCATGAAGAGATCTCGACAGCAAATTTCGCTGCTAAATTATAAATTTATTTTTGTCTAGGCGTTAACCTCGGTGTCCCCGTCGTCGTTTTTTAAAGCTCCCTAATATGATAATCCGAAGAGGGGTGCTTTTCTATCACGCTTATCATATTTGCTTAAGTTTATAGTACTCTCATTCCATGAATTGAATTAGGTGTCGCTCGTCTTTATTATTTTTCTTTGTCTCATTATAGGCAGCTAGTAGCGGATTAAGTAATTGCCATTGTTACTGAATCTTCTCTAATGTCTAGGACTAAGTCTTCGCCAGAAAGAATAGTTGGTCCGAGACTCCTCACTTCCAAATTTGGTCTAGTGCAAAATAACCTCTGCAACCTATTTTCATCAAAACGTGAGAATATTGTTATTCCGTTGGGTGTTAGCCATGCTGCAACCTTTTAAAATGAACAACGTATAACCTGATTAGCAGTTACGCGGGGGACGCCATCTTAACATAATAACATTAACGCATGGATTAAGCGCTGGCGCGATGATAATGTGCTTGTTCTTGTGATAAGTTTCATAAGCTTTAGCTGCACTTATTTTGTTCATCTTGTTTGTTTACATTCACAAACTCGTTCCCAGTTCATTTTTAAATTTGGACGACTGAATTTTTCAAGATGACTGCAGTTTCGTGCATATAAATGTCAAACGTTCTAAACTGCTTACACTGTTTATAAAGACTTTGCTTTGTTGGACTGGCCAGTGTGGTTGAATATCCAAAGCACCGAGTGTAATAAATCCGAATGGATTTGACTTAAAAGAATTGGATAATGTAATGAATGTATTTTCTGGATTTACAAGTGCGTCCACTTGATAGACCAGACGAAGACTAGTTTGAACGACGACGCAAAAAGCTCCGAAACAAACTTAAAGTCTTAACAGTGATTTAGATGAACTTGATGGAAGTAGGACGAGATCTTATTCCAACTAGAACATTTCAACACCACAACCATATCCAAGTCTGCGTCCTGTGCGACTCAAGTTTCAGTCCTCTAAAGTTTTGAGAAAACCTCATGCAACAGTAAATCGCATCTAACCCAGCGTGAGCAGGTCAAGAACGCAAAAAATATTTATAGCTGCAGTGAGAAACGTGTTTCACTTCCATTTATACGCTTCTATAAGAGAAGTGTTGTCTTAAGATAGAAAAGATATTAATAATTACCCCTTTGATCTTGAATATTTTCCTTCTTCTAATTAAGAGGGTCTCGACATATCCTAAGCACGCATCTTCCTCAGAAAACCCTACAACCGAGCATAATCCTATTTAATTAATATGTAAGTGCGTCTGAGGTCAAGACTCTAGCTATTTGTCTCGTGAAAGGTCAATTTGTAATTTGGCATTTGTTCATTTTGTTCTCGCGTATACTTATTTCGTTTAAAGTTTCATGCCGTTGTAACGGTGGAATGTGGAACCGATACAGCCAGTCTGTAATTCATACGATTCTCGAATGAGATATTCCATCAGTCCAAAAGTCAATAAAAGCAGCCTGGAAGACCGGTGAAAGAGCAAGGAGAATTCCAGATGCTGGTCTTAAGGTGCATTCGTCTTGATCTTACTGTATACTAAAACTACAACTTCCTGTCGCCAGATTAAAAACTGATCTTGACTAGGATTTTTTTTCCTGTTTGTTTTCATCGGACGATGCAGGATATACGGCAAGAACGTTCACTTATGCACCCGTTATTTGAAACCCCCACTTCCAACTATTAGGGGATACCCGGAGCATTCACTTTCTCAGCCAGTGAATTGCAGTGAAAGCCCTGTCTTGCACGGAAAATATTCAAAGTGAACTCCCTCGCCCTCTACTGACATTAGCCATAATACTGAGTTCTTTACTTGCAAGTAGATTTTATAGATCATTTTCACTGTCATGCAATAAAAAAGAGAAATCAGTCAAGAAATTGTGATGTTATAGGAAAAAAAGAAAGAAGACACTTCTCCAAGTTTTGAGTCTCTGCGTTTTCCCAAACTTAAGATATTCGTCGAAATGTTTCGCAGAAATTTACAGAGCCCAGTATGAAAACGTGGTAGGAGGCTGATTATCTGTACCGAGCAAAGAAGCATTTACATTAGAACTTTTCCTTATGCTTTAACTTCTAAAAAGGTCATAAATCATGAGATACGTACATATTTTTTCTACAAACGCGATCGTAGCTCTGTGTCACGCACAGCCATAAATCTGGAATTCAAAATGCGTCGGTTTCCAAACGGAGCAAACTAACAAGCTGAAAAATTGCAGACAGAAATATATATACCGTCTCTTATGCCTGATGAGGAAAAAAAAACCTTGGTGGCCTTTTAGTTTTGGATTTTAGGAAATTAAATGTCACGCGAAAACGATCTATTGTTTTCTGAGGATTTTTCTCATACCACTAAAGTATAGATTACATATTTTTTCCCTTCCTCTTTGTTTTCTGCTTTTTTTTCTATTGAAAATTAGAATAAAAAATCACTTTTAATAATAGTGCACTGCTTACGCAGATTATGGCATATTGTAACACCCCCAATAATGTATGATAAACAATTTTTTTTGTGGGTGAATACTAACCTGGGCAAAAACATTTTCCTGGCAAAACTGTGTCCTCTGTCATCCCCACGCACGAGTACTGGAACCACTTCAGCCTCCATGTTTTCTGCGAACATGCAACTTGAACGCGAAACACGAAAACCCCGCTCAAACCCCCGCGCATTGTAGAGCGAATCCGTGAAAAAAGGTGCATTGACTACAGGGGAGCCTAAATCGAGTGAAAATGAGGTTAAAACCTCCGGTGCGTCCCGGGTTTCCCCCGACAGGGACGCGGGGGTTTCAAATGACTCGTGCATTATATTTACGGAAATTAGAAAACTTGACGAGAAACGTCCGCTGCGTGAATAAGTTAGTGTATCAGTAGCTTCCCTTGCAACCCAATTCACTTCTGAGTATGTAATGAATGATGCTGAGTTATATTTCAAAATTTCGACATGAAGAAATCCCTAAAGAACAGAAGCGTCATAGATTCAGCTTCTGAAAAAAAAATTAATAGCTTACTTTGGAAATGAACAGTGCGTAAAAGACCTTCCTGTATCTTCCTGCGAGTCAAATTGTTAAGATTCCAAAGTTTTATGTCTTTTTTTTATTTAACAGCTACCCAGTTAAATAAAATTACATTGAACCACACTGCGCAGGCTTGGTTCAGCTGAAAAGCAAGGAAGGCAAACAAGAAAAGGTATTTGTAACAAACCGAATAATAATCATTTTTCATGCGCTCAGTCCCCCGAGAAAGGAGAATATTGGCGCCCCTCTTAAAATAGCGAGTTCTCCCCAGCCCCTCATAAATCACAGGAAGTATGATCGACCTGGAGGCTCCTGGATCGACTTACTAATCTATACTGTAGTACTTTTCGAAGGAACTGAGCGCTGAGAAAATCCCCTCGAAGATCTGATCGACAGTGTGTATTTCAATGAAAGAAAACTGGAATGTTATCGCCCTGGGCACTCCTGAGTTATTATGCAATAACGAAGATGCTTTTCTTCCTCTTCAAGGATTGGATTCACTTCAATTATTTCCGTTCAAAGGCTAAACCGATTACACAGAGGAATGGGATGCACTTAAAAACAATAATAATAATACATATATATTTTGCCTCTTCTCCACTTCTCCAGGTCTGAAACAACAGCTTCCTAAAGAAAATAAGTAGCAAACATTGTCTCACTTTGAATGTATCTAAAGTGGTTGCTTGACCTGCTTACAACATTTGATAATAGCTACAAAGTTAGTTTTAGTCAACTGAATTGCCATTAAGATTCTGGTTGAAACTGCTAGGAATCTTAAAACTAGAAAAAATGGTGTTCAAAGGTTTTGAGATTGACGCTGTTTTGTCCACCTGAACAATTTTCTTGAAAATAACAAACTTTTTAAATGCGTCCGCAGATGGATATGCAGTGTCGAGACTATTGTTATTTCGTTGAGTGGTAACCATGTTGTAAATTTTCAAAGTAAACAACACACAAACTATTTAACATTATACGGGAGACGCCATCTCAACATAATTAAGTTTAAGTATGGATTTGGCGCAACTTTAATTGGCCTGACTTCCTAAAGCTTCTAATATGATAATGTGCTTTTTCTTGTAATGAAGTTACTAAGCTTTGGTTGCACTGACTTGTTTACATTCACAAGCTCGTGCATAGCTCACTATTACACTTTGGAGGCTGTATTTTTCAAGATGACTGCAGCTTTATTTTATTTTCTTGTTATCTGCCGCAACCTTGCAAAAAATGTACACCATTTACATACACTTCTACTAAACTAGCACTGGTGGCTGACAATCCAAATAATGCGTATGTATGTGAATTAATACAATTGGATAATGTAATAAATGTATTTTCTGGATTTACAAGTGGGTTCACTTGACAGACTAGACGTAGCCTAATTTGAACGAAGACACAAAAAGCTTGGAAACAAACTTAAAGTCTTAACATTAATTTAGCGGAACTTGATGGAAGTAAGCCATGATCTCATATTTCAACACAGGAAACCGTATCCACGTCTGCGTCCTAAGCGAGTCAAGTTTCAGGAATCAAGTCTTCAAAAAACCTCATGTAAATAAAGTATTGTAATATTACACAGTGTGCGCAAGTCAAAGACGGAAGAAGGAACGAGCGCTTATTAAGTGAAGTAATGTCATGATGATGTAGAAAGGATATTTAAAATGGCACCTTAATTCTTGGAAATTTCTCGGAAAACACTACAACGGAGCATAGTCCAATTTAAGTGCGCCCGCCTCTGGGTGCTTGTGGTGTGGAAGGTCGTGATTTTGTCAGTCAGTCTGTAAGTTAGTCCAATCTCGAATGTAATATTTCAGCACCAAAAGTCTGCAAAAACAGCTCGTCGGGACTGGTTGAAGAGCAAGGAGCAAGGAGAAGCTGGGCTTAACCTCCCTTCGTCTTGATCTTATTGTGTTTAAAGCACGAATTTTAACTAACCCTACAACTTCCTGTTGGTCGCCGGATTGAAAACTGATCTTGACTAGGAAGACAATTATTAATGAGAAGCAGACGGATATAAATTACATCTCAAATTTAGGGAAATTTAAGAAAATGCGACCACAAATCTTCTTCAGCTGCTGAAATATTACTGTGTAGCTAGCGAATGATCCCTTCCTTTGCAACCCAATTTATTTCTGTCTATGGAATGAACTATGCTGAGTTATATTTCAAAATCTCGACATAACTCATGAAGATATCCCGACAGAAATATCCAATTTTCAGCTTCTAAGAAAGACAAATGATACCTTAGTTTAGAAATGAACTTCCTGTAATCGAATTCTCAAGATTCTAAATTGTATTAATTTGATTTTATCATCTAACCAGTTAAATAGCAAAATTGATGAATCACACAGGCTAGCTTGAATTAGTTCAGCACCAAGGAAGTCAAACCAGTAAATTATTGTAATACCGTTTATATTTCACTCCCACGAGGAAGTTACTGTACCTTAATTTACCCACGCGTAATTTAGACTGATCATCTGATCATAGAAAGATTTGATTCCAGGTTTCTAAGAATTTTCGCCCACACTTCAATGTATACTAGCTCTCAAATTAATTCCCTCCATTTTGGGGAAAATAGATGATTCGGTCCCTCCCAAAATAGCCACGTTCTCGCCACCCACTCGATCATAAATCTCAAGGTAAGAGTGAGCCAGAGGGTATTTAACATGGATATGTAGCTTATACATGGCGTGAAGTGAAATCATCCCCTTGGTTTTGCATGTATGACCGACTCAATGGCTTACACAAGTTCTTCAAGGAATTGAGAACAGAGTGAATCCTTTCGAAGTTCGGATCGACTGCGAGTATTTCAGTGAAAGATGAACTGGGTCGTTATTTCCCTGCTGGGCAATCCCTATTAGGCAATACCGGAGATGCTTCTCTTCCCCTTCAAGGATTGGATTCACTAAGTGTCCTCATTTCACAATTCATTTCACAGTTGCACAGTTTCCTCATATATTATGGCACACTTACGATACGTTTCAGAGCAAGTCATAAATAAACAAAAACAAAATGTTATGAAATGTCGTTTTGTCTAGGTCATAGGGTTTGGTTGACTGGTGTCACTCATCAATTAAAGAGTTTGCTTTGGTATTGAAAAGCGCCACCTTGAAGTGCCTACGAAATGAATAATTTGAAAGCCGATATTTTAAAGGTAGTGTTAAAATTGGTTACAAAAGAAATCGTGAGGTCTCAAACATCCCAAAAGAGGACGCATTTTGGAAACAGGGAACGAGTTCTTTTATTCTAGCAATGTATGTGACGACGCTGTTTACTGAAGACAATACAACAAAGAAGCAGGCATTTAAATCCTTAAAAATATTTCTCTTCTTGTTTGATGTCGCTTTTTATCCGCTATTGTTACCTCTGGGAGGCGCGGTGGCCTCATGGTTATTGAGCTCGACTCCAGATCGAGCGGTCCGGGCTCGAGCCCTGGCCGGGGACATTGTGTTGTGTTCTTGGAAAAGACACTTGACTCTCACAGTGCCTCTCTCCACTCACGTGTATAAATGGGTACCGGCAAATTTAATGCTGAACCCTGCGATGGACTAGCATCCCATCCAGGGGGGAGTAGCAACATTTCTAGTCGCTTAATGCTACAGAAACCGGGATAAGCTCTGAACTTATGGTTGATCATCGCAGTTATACACACAACTTACGCAGTTGTGAAATTACGCCTGAAAAAAATTCAGGCCTGAACGGGATTCGAACCCATGACCTCTGCAATACCGGTGCAGTGCTCTACCGATTGAGCTATCAAGCCATCTGGGAGCTGGTTACATTGTGAGTTCGTAATATACCCATAGAAAGTGAAGAATGTAAATGAACATATGAAAGATCATTTATAAAGATATGAATTTATGGTTGATCATCGCAGTTATACACACAACTTGAGCAGTTGTGAAATTAAAGCCTGAAAAAAATTCAGGCCTGAACGGGATTCGAACGCATGACCTCTGCGATACCGGTTTCATAGGAACTTTAAGAGTTTGCATTAGCACTAGGTCCGGGTTGTTCGAAAGGCGGAGAATCACTATCCACTGGATAGCGTGGTTTGTTTTGCCACTTATCTGTTGGACAGCGATTTAACCGGTAGCTAGTGTCATCCAGCCTTAGGGTAATGAGCATTTACGTCTGAGCCAGAAGGCATTGCTTTCAATAGTAGTCTCATTGCTCAGTCCCCAGAAGGCCCTGCTTTCTAGTAGTCTCATTGCTCAGTCTCATTGGTTCTAAGGTGAACATACTAATCAGATTAGATGAATGTGGATTGTACTTCCATTAAGATGTACTCTCGTTTCAGTCCTATTGGCAGCCGTATATTTTCACATCTACGGGTATAATTCAAACTCACTAACGTTGCTAGCTCCCCAATTGGCTCGATAGCAGAGGTCATGGGTTCGAATTCCGTTTATACCTAATTTTTTTTCAGGCTTTCATTCTAATAACTGCTTAGCCCTCGGAGTTGCAGGAGAAGTGGATGCCACTTCAAACGATTAATTACTCTAAGGGGCTGGAACTTTTAGTAGCTGTTCATACATCATTTGCGGAATTTATGAAACGTCAATTGTGTGTCCATCAGTTTTGACGTAGCCATGGCAACGGAAAATTTCATGTCTGGCCAAAAATCAACTTTTTTGACATAATTCTGTATTGTTTTCAAGTTTTTCTTCAAATTACAGAGGTTCACGAATTACGTTTCATAAGGATTCTGGCTTGATATCGTATTAATTGTATTGATAGTGAAATCCAAGATGGCAGTGTTGTCCTAGTGCACGAAATGTAAGAAATAATTTTTCAAATTGACAACACGGTGTCTCTGGTGAGACCAAACATTACCATCCATCCACTTTTTTTCTCTTTCTCGTTCCCTGTTTTTCTACTCTGAGCCTAGACTAGGCTACAATTGTGGACAATACTGTATTACTTTTGTGTTAGGTTATTGATAGTTTTCAATTATATTCCCGTTATGAACCTTTTAATATAACTAAAGTTGCCGTATGTGAACAATAACTACATATGCATAATTATGTGCTGTTAAAATCAGTATTCAATCGGTGATGGTAGGTTAGGAAAAATCAATTTTTTTCAAAAAAGCTTAATGCTTTGGACTCTGGAAAGTGTGTACTGAAGGGCAGAAGATTGTGTTCCAAGCTTCAGTAACATTGTAGGCTTTAATTCTTAAAGCATGCAATGTCGTGGCATTCGTGTAGTTATGCAAAAAGCTTCCGTTGCGGATACTAGTAAGCTCCACCGTCTTAAAATAAACAACTGGAAAATAAGCGTAAAATGAATTCAAATTAACTTGAATAACACAGGACGACACTGTTCTAAAGAAAACTTACGAATATTTTAATGCAGTCCTTCACTTCATTTGTGCACTCACATTTTTTTTTTTTTAATGGAATAACTAATCCGTTATTTCTTGGCAAAAACTGGCAGACCAAAGGCCACAGAATCACACTTCCGTGTCGTTCATTTACGGTTAAACCGGGACTTCATTGTATAAACTAGCCCTCCCACGTCATCTTGAAACAAACTTCTTGAACCACTTGATTAGATAAATTTCCTGAGTGCAATCGCCACAGTCATTGTTCGCCCCCGCGAAAATATCGCCGCACAGTTAGTCAGCATGAAACTCAATGCTGGATGAAAGTTTAACAATAATTTAAGGTGGGCGATTGTTATTACGCATATCCCGAAAACACTTCAGAGTTATCGCGGGAAACGGGATACAAAGGATGCCTCCGAGGTTTTTGACCTTGCTTCTCACGTTTCTGGAGTAGATTGACTGAAAAGCTATTCAAGATACCTTATGTTGGTTGTAATAACATTTAAATTAGCTTTGTAATAAAGCGAGTTACAACCTCAACTTCTGCACATCCACCTTACTGTCCATTTAAATGTCACGTTTATTCCAAAACAACGCGTGTGGCGAGTTTTTGATAAGCACAAGGCGAAAGTAAACACTTAGGTCAACGTCAGTGTCCACACTGACGCCAGAGAAGTTTGGAAACGGAGGTTTTTAGTATGAGAATGTATCAAATGTTTCCGTCCATGCTATGTCGGAGGAATTTGAAAACCAAATAATCACCGGTCGTTTTGGATTTGTGTTTGAGGAAAACTCAGGTAGGAACATCACATGATTATTATCGTGGCGCTAGTTCCAGAGGCTTCGTTTTCAAACTGTTTTTCTTTCTCACTAAAACACAAAGCCGGTATTTTCAATTTCCTCCACTTAAGAGCGTTTTTTGAAAGCTCCGTTCTGGTGACGGATTAGTGTGGTGGACGGTAGGTCTAACCGTAGCCATAAAGATGCTTTTTAAAATTTCCCCAGCGTACTAAATTCTTGTTTCAACTTAAATATAGATGCTGACATTTTCAGCATTCCGGAATCCTTCTGCGACATCCCGCGGCTTTGAAGAATAATCTTTGTCGTCTCAATGTCAGGACGCAATTTTTGGAACCAACCTTTTGATAACGGTATCGTTGTTTGGGGACTGATACGTGAGTAGAGTATCAGTCATATCTTTGATGGAATGTTTTCGACCTTTTATTGCTGATCCTTTCTTACTCTATGATGTTTTTTTTTTAATTTCAATTCTCTGTCACTAATTGGCGTTCGTCATATTTTTGGTTGATCTTATTAACCAAGCTCGACGAATTCACTAAGGAAACTATCTATCAGAAGACAGTTTCCCGCTGTTTTCCCCTGAATGATACAACCGGTTCTATTGCCGGGAAAGCAACTTCATCGACTCAACTGCTCTGTTGCTTAGTGAAATCACTTAAATATGGTTTTCCTCATTACGTCTTCATTGAGATCCATTCTTTTCTCTTAAAGTTACTTCTGAGAACTTATTGCTACATCAAGGCATTGTCTTTTGTTTTCGTTTATTGTCATCACTAGTCTTCCTGAAAAGGTATTTAGGGTATGAAACATAATATTCAACATTTGGAATCTTGACCTGTTTACAGGTACTCAAAGAAAAATGTCTCATTAAATAATTATAGTTCTTCACTTCTTGTTAGCTTATCAGTTTAGTCTCCATTCTCTAAAGCCAATAGACTAAGAGCCCTAGACAGAGTTAAATACAATAAATATATTGTTTCAGTTCAAATCCATTTTGCATACCTATACAATGGCGTTAATAGTTTCGTTTCGTTTAACTTTCAGGCCTGACAAAGAAGGCCCTCGTTAAGCTGTTACGCCATCAGAATTCCATCCGTCTGTTTCTAGTCTTCAACTAAAATGTCCACGGTATGCAAGCAATTTAACTCTTGAGTAGCATCACAGAAGTTGTCCTTCTTTTACTTTCGCCGCAAGTCAAGTGGAAAAATATCCCTTTGCAGCATAGTCTCCTTTGTCGCATCTTGAGTGCAATAAGCATTCACAATTCCGTAGAGCAGAAATTTGTAGTCAACACTCCATCTTGCGCCACAAAAGTCTCTGACCATTCCTGTATTGTTGCATTTGTTAGTTCTGTTCTTCGGCTGGACTTTCTCCTCGAGAGCGAACTGTTTCTTCGTCTGAGTTGCGCTCTTGTTCCAACATTTAAAACAACGTTCTGCGCAATACCCAGCGACAGTCGATCAGTTAGTTCCTTTCCGTCGGTGCTTGTTGAATTCAATAAGCAGACTGATGAAGTCGTTGAGGTTGAACATCTCTGTGGCATGGTGAATCGGCACTCTGGAGATCTCTTAATTTTCCGCTGTAAATTGAAGAAAAGTCAAAACGTAAACTGCTCGAGCGAAATTTATCATTGAAAGAAGTGGGAAGTTAGAAGCATGCCTTTATATCGGTTTGCGCCTACTGCGGAAAAGCTCGGTATGATGTCAATCGGTGAAAAGGATATCCGTAATAGAAATAATTGGTTTAATTTTAGTTACTATGGTATCTAAATTTGCAATTGGCCTATCAAATGTCCTGATTGTACCCTATGAAATCAAATCACTCGACCTCATAATAACTGGGCTTGAAATGGCGTATCTCGTTTGATCTCAGTTCCAATAGATTTTTCCTCGGCTGTGCTCTACCGAAAACGAAATACGAGGCATGGCTCGACCAAACTCGACATAATCTATCTCCAAAGCGTACCAAAAAGGTACGATAAGGCTTAGCAAACATTTTCCGGGCTGATTCTTGACGGAACATTCTGAAATTTAAGATAACCTCCGATTACATGAATAGCGCTATTAAGATACGACGTAATAACTCTGAGAGGTTTGCATCAGTTCACTTCCCCGAGGGAGGGCAGGACAGATGGTCATAATTCTTTTGAAATAAGTTTAAGACTGTTTCATGCAAATAAAAATTTAAAATATTTCGACCAACTATATAGCTGTAGCAGTAAATGTGGCTGTCATCTTTAATTTCGATTGCCATGGAATTGCAACATCTTTGGCAAACGACGCTTAATTTTGTATCAAAATTGCTTCGTATTAATAACTATTTTGGTTTTACTTGACCTTATAAAAAAAAATCGTTTCCTTTAATTTTTCGATGGCAGTCGAAGAATTTGAATAAAATGAAAACGTCCAATCCCACGTCTAAGATACTCGTAATCTCATAATCGTTTGCTCATAATGTGTTACTGTGATTACATCTAAATTACTCAGACTTGTCACATGATAAATGAACAATTATGTTTTGGATCGCGGAATACAGGGCATGCAATTTTGCGTTTTATCTTTCGAATTCTGTTCTTTTAAAAGTGTGATTAGAACATAGGGTCCTTGGTTAAATCTTCTCACACTAATGCAATAATAAGTGAAAAATAACTGGAACCTCTTGCTGTCTGATATATAAATAAATTGAAGAGCATTTTGAGGACCTTAGAGACTTTTTTTTTGTACTTTTTCTGGATGGAATTCGATTGTCAACAAGAAGCTACAGTTTCAATTGATCACATTCTTAAACTATCAATAACATTACTATTACGTGCAGCATCAGGATTACATCGCGGTGTACGTCAGTTCTCCACCTGACATAGAGACAGGATCACCTAATACGGAAAAATAGAGAAAAGTTTAAAAGTAAATGACGCTGTTTAGATTACTAAACATCTATTTCAAATATCACAAAACATTTCTATAGTAATAAATCTAACTAGGCACGCATGCCGTAAATAGTTTCCATTCCAATTAAAAAGGTGCTGTTTTCAGGTTATACCATAATGGTTGCTTAGCAAAACGATTCCTCGCACAGATTATTGTGGTATGGCACAAAAAGATTATATCGCCCACGGCATACTATGGTCATGTAACACCAGAAGTTAGAAAGGGTCTTTTTTTTCGTCGAGACATTACTCTGAGGTGACCAGGTAAATCGCTTATGTTATTGCAGGTTTATGCGGCTCGGTCAATAAACCTGTAGGAAAAAATGAACGAGACCAGGAGCCCATTAGGTAATGGGCTCCTGGTGAGACCAATATTCTCCAATCCGGACCGATCAATCTAGCTCGATGAAATATATCCGCGATTCATTCTCGGTAAGCATTACGGTAAGCATTAACTCACGATTGTCGCTTTTCTGAAGATTTAACCAAAATTGTTCTCCAAAATAGAGGTAAAATATTTTTGCTTCATACAAAAAAAAAACTGTTTATTTTGGGCAATCAGCTGAAAAAGCGTTTCGCCGAAATCCGTTCTCGAGCGGTCTTTCTCAGATCCATATTGCAAAATTCAGTCCGCTTAGGGAACAAATCAGAATTCGTCGTTCTACCGCGGACCAGTTCAACCCATGATATAACAATCACCATTAGTGTATACCGCACAAGTAAATAGTTCTTGTCGCGCACGCTGATTGGCTAGCTCATAGGTGATTAGCCAAGTACCATTCACCTCCACTTCGGTGAATAATTGTTAACTGTAAAATGTTTAATTACACGCGTAGGCATCTCAAACCGCCATAGTCACAGATCTTGAGTAACTTTGGCCATGGACCTTTAACCTATAAAGGAAACCTGAAAATAATACTTTGCTAAGATTAAAAAAAATCACCAAACAGATGATAATAATAAATCATAAAGAGCAAGGATGGGTAAGTATTAAGAAGATTTCCACGGATTACAAACGACGAACGTGAAATTTTAGACTATAAACTTATCAAGATGCAATTCATGAGAACCTTGAGACAACTCCTTTAAATTAGTCTAACTTTCACTAAAACGTAAGAGTGTTCTCAGCCTAACATTTTCCTTTATTACGCGTTTACATCATATAAAAAAAGATACACACGAAAAAAGGGCGAAAGTGTCTAAAGAACGTTAAAGTACAGCCCTTCAAAAATTTGATATCAAATTCTGAAGTAGTAATGATTCAAGCGAAACTTGAATTAAAATAAAGAAAATATAAAAGTAGCGGTCAGAAGAGAAAAAAGTAGTTACGAGAGAGATAAAGAAGTTAATAAGAAGTTCTCCGCTTTTTAATACCTCAGTTCGACATCTACAATTGCAGCCATTTTCTAAGCTGAAGTACAATCTTGTGAATCGTAAACCATGAGTTGTGTTGGATTTTCACTTAACTCGAGCACTTGACGAACTTCTTATGAAGCAGGGAAGCTAATATTGTTCCTGTGTTTTTCGTACAACTATCTCTCTATCCGCATTTATGGCAATAACTGGGCATAAACTAGTCCGCTTATACGAGATCTCGAAATAAAGGTTCGATGGACGTAACCAGCATGTTTGTCCAACTGTGAACCCTGAGGAACCAATTAAATAAATTTTCTGCAACCGCCTCCACCTTCCTTACCTCCGAGCATAAAGCTTGAACACATTATTTTACAAAACAGTTAACAGCAGGGTGTGATTTCACCTTCTTATGCTAATTGTGTCTGTAGACAGTAGGTGATCACTACTCCCGAGAAAACACTTGAAAACACTCTACAGTCATCCCGAGGAAAGACATACAAAAGCTGTCCGCTTAGCGCACTCTCCTGTATGGTGTTTTTTAATACTTCTCACACTTCCTGTGTGGATTACCAAAAGATCTGTTCAAGGGTTCATATGTAACAGCGTTTTAATCTGCGTGGCAATTTAACAAAGTATTACAAACCTAATCCCTTTTACATCCGCCTCAAATTAAAATGCGATGTCATGCTTAATCTGTGCGAAGTAGGGTGCGAAGCACACGAACCCATCTGAACCTTCGCTAACAAGCACTCTGGAAATTGTTTTTACGACCCAACAGTAGAGGCAGACATTTTCAGAATTCCTGGATTTCTGTGTCGCATCATACGGCTTCTTAATAATGAAAACAATTTTGGTTTGTTCAAGGCACAGCTGGGCTTCAACACAGTTTGATGACGCAGTGTTTGCAATTAACCATTCGCATAACGGTATTTCTTGCATGGGGGTTGATACGTGAGTGGAATATCACAAGTATCCAACTTTCCTAAAACGAGGGACTAAATTTTGATGATATTTTTAGCCAATCATCCTTTCTTACCCTCGGGTGTCTTAAATTTCATTGTACTTGTCATATCTTAATTGGAATCTTTGTGTTGTGTTCTAAACAAACTATTGAAAACGGGTATGCAAACGAAATAACTCTGATCCTATCAGAATAACCGGATGATGTATGGGACAAAGACTCTATATCAAGACCTACACAATAATGTCTAGATAGTGCTATTTTAATCGAAGCAAAATTATAATTCTTAACAGAAATCCTACGTGACTCCGCGTTTTCTTCCAAATGTAACCGTTTACTTCATGTTGCCAGGAAAGCAACTGCGCGGACGCATTACTTAAGTTAACGAGCAATCTCAAAGTAGAACTTCTCCTAGACATATCCTTGATAATTTTCATACATTCTCTGTAATATTAGTCCTGAGAGTTCAGAGGCTCATCAAAGTAACACCTCATAGTAGATCAGTTATTTTTTTTTTTTCTTCTTTTCTATCTCTTCTCTACTTCACTTTGTTTTTGTTTTTCTGTCTTACGGCTTTTTAATTTTGAAGGGAAAACTCTCGGTCATGCAGTATTGGGAACTCAAGGTTGGGTTAATCAACATGTCTTATCTTGTTTACTTGTTCCTGTAGTAAAAAATAGAGGCATGAGCTTAATTCAATTTGCACTTTTATTTGTTTTCAAACTAATTAAATGTTAATTAGTTTCCCACTTCATATTAGTGTATTGCGACATCTTAAATACTTATTTGGCGAGTTTATTCTCTATAGGTACGTTTTTTTTCGCTCGTTATTGAAAGAACGAAACTTTTTACTTTACAATATATTAACTACATCAACTCAATATATTACCTAAGAGATACTTTGATCTTCGTTTTGACATGGTTGGCTTAACTTGACCTCTAGTAACTTCAGTGAAAGGAATATATTTACAGTTCAGTCTCAAGATAAGCAATACGTATCGTTTGATGCTAGCGTTAAATTCGATGAGTAAATCACTTCATTGAAAATGTTCTTCAGAATGGATCAACAAAGATATTGGCTCGCTTCTTTCTTCACTGGCTGCCAATTAAGGGCAACCCATAAGTTGTTCCGCAAAGAGAAAGTTACATAGGTTTATATATTTTGAAGTAATTGTTCTTTTAACTTTTCCATTTGCCAAGACCAACTGAGTTATCGAGCTTTTCAACGGTTGAGCAACTAGTTCATTCACAGCCCTGCTATTATTGTCCAACTCTTCTTATGAGTAAACTGAAACAGTCATAATTCCGTAGAGCAGAAATTTGTAGTCAACACACCATCTTGCGCCACAAAAGTCTCTGACCATTCCTGTATTGTTGCATTTGTTAGTTCTGTTCTTCGGCTGGACTTTCTCCTCGAGAGCGAACTGTTTCTTCGTCTGAGTTGTGCTCTTGTTCCACCATTTAAGACAGCGTTCTGCACAATACCCAGCGACAGTCGGTCAGTAACTTCCTTTCCGCTCGGGCTTATGTTTGAGTCCATTTTACCGACTGAGGCCGTCGATGAAGCCGAACTTCTGTTACTATGGCATGGTGAATCAACGCTGTGAAAGTCTGTTTCTTCGCTGACTTGTAGAAGCGTGGAAAGTCCGCTCGAGCATGGAAAACAAACATTGCGAAAATCCGGGCTTTGTGCTCGCATCTTGGCTGCTAGCACGTACGATCCAAATACTTGTTTTGAAACAGTGTCTCTGCCCAATTTTTGTTTAAAAGGAAAACGAAATTCAATTCGCTTTAGGTGTTGATTGCTTGTCTCCTCGATCTGATTTCAAACTGACCCGTTACTTGATTGTGGCTCTGTTAGTGACAACTAGTTACCGCATGCGGTCCACAGCGATCATTTACCTCATTCTTTGGACCCGCAACTGAGTTAGGAATGCTCTGACCACACAGCGAAACCTCCGCAATCAGTTGTGTTCTTTTTAATCGCGTGATCACCTAGTGAATTCGCATTGGTTCATTAATCAGCTAAAGAGCTCTCACTTGAACCTGTCAGTATGGCAACAAACAAAAACCAGCCACTTTAATAATGAGGTCTTGCTGTTGAGCAGCCCTGGTTAGTGACGTCAACGGAAGCGCTTGTTGACTCATTCAGCGAGAATATTACTGTTGAGCGAAAGTTATACTAAAACCGCTCCTTGAAATTGATATTGTTATTATTAGAATTTATGAAACTGCTTCCATTCTGAGTGGAAGGTCAGAATTTTTTTGTACACTTACAGTGAAGGTAAAGTTTTGTGTGTGGTTTCCCATAAGCGCGACGTGCCAAAGTGCAAGTAGTTTTTTTTTCCAAGGTCGATATCACACTGAGCTTCTCACTTCGTGACAAAATGACTTGATGAAAATGGTCCTCGCAGCTTGACGCTCCCCAAGTAAATAGCTGCACGACTCAATGAAAGTTGAGTGATTATGGGCTATCATATATCATAAAGCTAGACGGGTCATTCCTATAAAAATACAGAGATAACTTTTCAAAATAGAACGTATCAAAAGATGATACTAAGCATGTATACAATATGTTGGCCTTGTGAGCAAGCATTGAAAAATCGTGAAGGTATACAGAAACGAAAACACACAAACAGTAATTGTTATAATGTTTATTGGTGTAAAAGATATCTTAATGTGGGTCAATTGCGCAAACTTAAAGCTAAATAGGATTAATTTTGTAAACAGTTGTAATGCGGAAAACCAACGGAGTCAGCTAAAAGCATCTGCGGTTGGGCTCTGCATGTAACTGATTCCTTTTGGCGTACAACATCTTAACTTACTTGAAACCAATAACAAATCGATTCTTTGTAGACCTTCTCGGCCACCGAATTTTTTCGCAAAGATGGGCCAGTGCGTATTAAGCGTGAAACTCGCGGACTTGATTCGAAACAATCACTGGTAAACAACATCGCACCCAGCGAACACCTTGAAACTTAACCTTTGGTGCAGCTAGCGTACATTCCTGGCCTTTATACAATAGTTTATCAAAATTACTTCCTTCGTCACATTAATGTTAGTTCAACAAGACCACAAGCAGTGCTTTCTTTTGGAAACGGTTCTGTGAAACCTTAAAAAAACAAATTGGAAACTTATGCGCTTTTCAGGCTGTTAAA
>Ga0126337_10000116_pt1 | contig 29614 bp, 11 predicted proteins | sample DipCmetagenome_FD_92527 | JGI IMG/M metagenome (GOLD analysis project Ga0126337, IMG submission 92527) | Coral microbial communities from La Bocana,Puerto Morelos, Mexico - Diploria C A metagenome | ecosystem: Host-associated > Invertebrates > Cnidaria > Coral | place: La Bocana,Puerto Morelos...
AGCAAAGAACACTTTTAACAATGAACTCGGAAAGTTAAGTTGAATTTTTATTTGGTTGCGCTATCCTCAAAGGACTTTGTATTCGTTATAATTACTTTTCACATCCTAGTGTTAGCACACGTATTATACTCTTTTAACAATAGACGCGTGCACGAATCATATATAAGTAAACACACTCGTAAAGGTTTTTCGATTACGTTCAGTTGGATTACGTTGTTGGATTACGTTTCTTGGATTACGTTTCTTCGATTACGTTTAGGCTTACGTTTTACCTACGAATAAACTGCTGTTGGAACCAAGCTGACTTGTCGCTGTTGCTGTCCGTCCAGTTCGTGAGATCCCGGTACCCAAGAGTGTAACGGCTCTTCCTTGAAAGCGAGTGCCCCGTTTGAGTCTAATTTCCCCCGAAAGTATCGTCGCATTTTGTCTCGTCATCACGCATTCAGTGATTAACCATTCCCCGTAAGATCACACAAGCAAAGCCCACCGTTACAGTTCGTTACACAGATAGTAGAAGAAAAACCCACCGTTACACTTTCTTTCTTTATACGCACAATTTACACTCTTAAGTAATGCAGATACAATAGACCAATTTCAGATATTCAAATTCAGTCTAAAACAATACAACTCAGAACGAGGCTCGGAGTAATAACTAGAGAGTTTGTGGGATTTTTTCCTATAGTATATTTTGTTAGGCTGAATTTTAAAATATTCCGCAAAAGGCTAAAACCTTGCGAGGTATACCAAAATTTCCGAAAATTTCCAGGAAATTTTAGTTCCATTTGACTTTCCCCTCCCCTCCCCTTATGGTTTCTGGGATTTTTGGCTCAATAGTTCGCTCTTCGGAAATTCAACAATTTCCGGATTTTCTGGAGACTTTCACAACAAAAGCGCCCAAAAACCTCCCGGTAATTTTGATGTCGGCTAAGGGAGTGGTCTAAAATTCAACTTGAGAGGGCTTACCAGAGGAATAATGCTTTATCTGAACGCAGAAAGAGCCTACCTAAGACGTTCATGATGAATATGATCATCGCAGTTGCTGCTGTACGATCCATGACGTGTTTCTCTATCTGTAAATCACAAGGAACGACTTATTTTAATAGGAAAGTGGTGTTAAAGGGAAGGTTACACGCTTCCGTTTCATTTTTCTTTTGTTTTCACCTGTGTACCCATTTTAGCATAGGTCCAATTTTTAATAGTTTATGAACCAATCGTAAGTAAGTTACCGAATTTCGCATGCAAATATCCGTAAAATCATTAATCGCACAATAAATCGCACAGGTCAAAACTGAATATCAACGGTGAACGGCGTCGGGAAAGTCCACTGAAATCTTCTGAGATAAAATTTGGTCATCCGTCATTCTACCACGACTAACTATAGCATGTGATTTAATACTGAACTACATCTGAGTGAGGTTTTTAAAGCGACATTAGTAAGAAGCGAATAAACGTGTTTTGATTTAGAGACATGCGTCTAACCGTGAAACCCACCCCTTAAAGTACTAATAAAATGTGCTCCAACCTGATATCTACAAGATCGACTATGCGTAGCTCATTATGTCTACGTTTTGTCATGCACAGCGAGGGGAACTGACTGAAAAACAAAGTTACCGGGTACAGAATGAAACTTCGAGATAAATGTATCAATCTGTCTAAAGCGCCACGGAAATTTCGACATTTAATTTCCCTTTATACCCGTGCTCCCAAAACGTAGTTTCTCTAGGAAAAAAGTTAATAAAGCATTTATCATATATACGTTTAGTTTAAAAACTGGAAGCAGATGTTTTGATTATCTTACGGCGTGTTGTGTCATTATTATAACTTCTTCTTCTTCTTCCTATAAATTTTTTTGTTTTTTTGTTTTTACTCGACTTAAACTAATCTCCCGTACCAAAGTCCTTTGATCTAAAGATTACTCCATTCCGACTTAAATTTTCCTGGGCTGCGATATGTTTGATTTTCTTTAGTCGCAACTTTATGCTTTGGGATATGGTTTTTAAAATTATTTTTTCCCGTTAGGCGTAAATTACTGTGTAATTGGGCAGCCGTTGGTTAACTATCATCCCACAATCAGGTTGAACCATTTTCTTACACCTGCGCACGAATTACGCAGGACATCTCCATATGCATTTTGTGAGCTAAGTGCCCAGAAGAGAGCTTTGAATACGAAATTCTAGCTGGGACATTGTTATAATCCGTTCTCCTCTGTTGACAACCAGTTGGTGCTGTATCATCAGTTGTTTGGTGTTCATAAAACAACAGACAATTACAGCTTTATTTAAGTGGCATTTGAATAAACATATGGTCTTTATGTCTTCGTGCACTAAAAATGAAAAAAGAGTAAATACTCACTACAAAAGTCTTGTCTAAATTTAACGTTGACTCCGTAACCTAAAACTGAAAACAATGACAATATTACAAAATTTCTAAACTTGCTAAACTGCAAACTTTCCGAAAAGAAACCGAACTCCAGCTTGGATAATTTTCAACGATGGATTAGGAATATGTCTATCTTGTCTAAAAAAATAGGAAACTCTTCCTAAACGAATACCTAAACCTCTAGTGACTATGCCTAAACCTGTTAGAGAGAGCCAAAGAGTCAGAATCACAGTCTTAACAGTTCAGAATGGTAACATTTGAAAGTCTTACCAACTGTTCAAGAAAACCTTCGAAAAGGACAGCTGCTGCCAAACCAGAGCCAAGTATATAAGAGTTTCGATCTATTTCCCTAGCCTGAAAAATACGTAAACAACTACATACATGATGTATATATTTGCATTTAAGACTTTCTAAACCAATCGCTTTCCAAGTTATGGATACGTCATATTCCAATTATGTCGAAATGGTGATTGGAATCATTTAAGGCGTCTTTAGCATGAGCTGTTTTTCAGCGAAATTTCTATTTGCTTTCCTTCCGTTCCTCATTAAAAATCAGATCACACTTTCTTGAAAGCGGCGGCGCAATTATAGCCCACACAGGATGTACTAGAAAAAATAAACCTAAACCCATGCCAAGCCGGTAAACCCAGTGTTGATGCGTTTCGTTGCTAAAGCAATGTTCCGCGTAAGAAGTAGGCAGAAATCGCTAATCGGATGCAAAGAAGAAAGTGACTATGGAAAATATCTGGGAAACAGAGAAAAACTCAATTTTGCCACGATCAAGTTGCTCATTCTCAACACATTCTTGAGATAATGGTGATGCGGTAGACCAATCATAAAGTCTTTAAGATTTGTTTCAGAATCCCCAGATCAAGACCAAGGCAACGGTTGCTTACTTTGCATCACAAAGTACAAGTAATTGCACAGATCTTTTACTCCCAGGCTGTGTTCGGGGACATTTTGTAAACAAACCATACACTTATAATTGATACCAGCAATGATCTTTATTTCGGCTTACAAAAACTTACAAAGTACAATTCTATCGCTCATTGTCCTGGGACAAGGTTTTTCCTTTCTTTATTTTCTAGTGACAACATTAAACTGTGCCGTAAAAATCTATCACATCATCGTTAAATCACCCAGTATTCACTGGAAGCAATCCTACGATAATTAAAAATCAAGATTGTCATTTCAACTGCATTTTTCTTTCAGAAGATCCATATGCAAATTTTCAATTCGGCCTATAACAGTAGCTCCCGTTTCTTTAACAGAGCTGAAATTCCGAGTTTGATAATGAATTTCGTCATGACAGAAAATAATTACCTGCCTCATTTCCATAAAATATATATTTTTGAAACATGCATGCAATAATTTGATTTAGTTTTACCAAAATCAGAATATGTAATATGTAACATGTATTTATAGACCAAGTTAATGCCCTTGGTCAAATCAAGGCTATAGTCTTAACTTTCGGTTGGGTGACCTTTTCCCCATTCACTCTCACTGTAGTTAGGAAATTCGTGCCTCGGTGATCACAAATAATATACAGACTCTCAAATCAGGCTATCGAGAACATATTTGTTGGTAATGAATAAAACTCTCGGATCCGGATATCTCGTGCTATTCATTGGTAATAAGAGTGATTCTCCGTCGTTCCCGCAGCCAAGGTACAAGGTTCTGTAATGCTTGTTTCTAAAAACTGTAAAGCTCCAGTAATAAGATGGCTTGAATTTCATGGACAGCTCTTCTTTGCCCGTATAGTCCTAAAGGTAAACATGAAAAAATATAGTTACTAGTTACTAATGCTAGTCACCGATGGCTTTTCAAGTTATGGATACGTTTTCCATAATCCTCCCAGCTCCCATGCACCACTAACATAAAAGTTGGGATTCCTGCATAAACCAAATTTTAAGCCCTAAAATAGTTGCAAGAGGTGACACGGGAAAAATCTTATCCTGTGGGGAGAGGGGTTACTTATACTTAGATGAGCAAAATGGGCATACCCAAAAGGGGATGGTTTCTGTTTTGGCCATTTTGGTCAGAAATAGGGCATCGATTTCCCCAAATAAGTTATGGCTTTTGCAAACTAGTCTTGGATTGGGTATGTTTATTTTAGAGGAAGCTACTTTTTTATCATTTATTTCAGTCTAGACGACCATCAATAAAAGCATTTAACATCCATCTGAGCTAGGGAACGGAAGGTCTAAAACAGGGTATCGATTGAAGGGTCAGGTACTAAATGGGGTATCCTATGTTTGATCAGGTCATAAATGAGGTAAGAGATATCGCAGATTTTGGCGTTTAGTAGAGTAAGGGTTTTTGGGAAGCGGGCGGCTCTCCCTCACCCATTTTTTTCAGGGTGTAACCCTCCCCACTGGAACACCACTAATACTACACAGCTACTCGCGACGTTATTTGCAATTTTTGTCAGCTCCCGCAAATTTTTATTTGCATCTCTGTGCTTTTTTTTTTCCTTGTGGCAGGCTTAACATCGATAAACAAGTGGAAGCCATCTTTACTGAGAAATAGCCCATCTAATGATCATAGCTAAATACTAACCACGGCTACTAGGTCCTTGCCTCCATTCGTGGCATTCAAAATGTAAGTTCTGGACGCCACTTTGTCTTTAAAAAGGAAACCAAATCCTGATGTTCTTGAGCCTTTCGTTGTTGTGGCAACAGCTACAAAGAAACCAAGGAAATACCGTTACTTGGTAAAATTTCCGTTGCAACAAATAAATTAATAACAAATAATAATAATAATAATAACCTACAGAGCTCGTTATTTGTTATGATGACTTAGGTTTTTAGGTTTGACGCATGATAACATGTGACATTAAACAAAGACAAAAATATTTGATACCCTGCTAGCACTTTTTTCAGATTATTAAGTGTTATTGCCACCCGGAATATTGACCATGTAGGTTGCATTTTCTTGCAATCATCACCTCTTAAATTATACTGAAATGACGTTTAAAAATTGACTAGAGTTTTGCATTGGAAACATGAGCTAAACCCACCCCGTTTCTTTGAGCTGAATGCAGATCACACAAATTATCTCGCAGATTTCTCTTTCATAAGATTATAACAAAGTCCAATCAAAAACGGATGCGATCTTCACTCCATAAGGATCCAGGTTCTCAGCGATCATAGACTTACTGTTGTAATCCATGTCCTTGAAATTGCCATTACAACTGATTTTATTGCTAGAGTCTCGTTGAAGCAAGAAGGCGGTTGCTAGGTTCCAAAGTCGATAGGGAGTGTGTTTCTTTACCGGATGATACAGTTCTGGCTCCTGACTGTTGCCCTGTAAACGGATTGGTATTTAAAATTAAAAAAAAGTTTCAAACAGATATGTATTTAGTTTGATTAAAGTAACGCAGAAGTTAAATTCCCTGCTTGGGCAACTTACAATTACTATAACTTTTGCTACGATGGTAGGATTCGGTATAGGTTTGACCCTACGACGTGAATAACGTTGATGCGTTCTTCCCCACCCTATTTTTCTGTTTGAGGGGTTGACTTTCTGCATGTGTCTAGGACACAATCGTATGCGAGATTTCCATTAGCTGACTGAAAATACATTCAAGTTTCAACTCTCCCCCCTCCTCCTCTCTGACCCTCCAGCTTCTCATTAATCGGCTAGAGTTTCCTCCTACAAAAGATGAAATTTAAAATTAATTTGCCTCCCGGGCATCTATCTTCTTGGTATTCCTTATGCCAAAAAAGTTAATTTAAACTTGGATTAAAAAAAGAGAGGTGCCAGTTTACTTTCCTCCTCTCTTGTAACCCGAGATAAATCGAATTTCCAGAAAATGAACTTCTGTCTCGACCAAAAGAAAAATTACCATAGCAACCACCAGGGCGATCTTTTTAGCCCGTTTCCGAAATGGACACAATAGCCGGAATAATATCAATTTTTTCTGGAATATTAGTCAGCTTCCGTGTTTATTTGTTTGTTTGTTTGCTTGTGTTTTCGATGACATATATTTTTTCAACCATTTATTTATACATGTAACTCAGACAGTTTTCACTGTACCTTGTTTTGCCGGGAGAAATGATCCATTTTAATTTGTGTATCACCATAAAGTTTCATTCCAAGAGGTAGACGGACATGACCCTCAACACCTTCACGGTACTTTAGTAACTCTAAACTCGATGGAGGTACTTCATTTAAACCTACATCGCTAAAAGCTATCATGACAAGATGAAGTAGTTTCAGAACTTCGTCGCCTTTTTCGAAAGACACACTGCGCTTGATTCCTTTAAAATCCACCTCGGCTTTGAGCACCACAGGATTGTTCGACCTATTTGTGAGAAAGGGTAATGGGGTTAGCCTTTGCTTTGCGTAGTTTTAAGCCAGCATTAACCCAATTGTGCCAGGCTTCAACATACAAAATAAAGTTAATTAACAAGTAAAACTCGCCCCAAAATAACTTTTTGGGCAAAATAACCCGGTGGGCATCCGTAAATAATGCCAAAAGTTTCAAAGCTATAAACACGCACAACAAGATACATGCAAGAAAAACTTAAAAGTGCATTGTTTTGGGTGTGCTCACAAGGGTGGATGGTTCACTGGATAACAATAATAATTAATAAAACTTACAGAGATTGCAGATTTGTTGATTAAAACGTTTACCGCAAATCGCGAACGTCCAGAAGTCACGTGACCAGGCCCCAAGGTCACGTTTGAGGTTTTCAACGCACGTTTTCGACGACAAGAGGAAGGTTTTCACGTAAGTGATTTACCTCAAGATTTTTTAGCCTGAAATATATGTTTGTGTCACGTACAGATATTAAAATTATGTGGGGCAAGTCTTTTTCTAAAAATTGTTATTTCGTAGGAAAGGACAAATGTGGAGCTTTGTGTTGACGTTTGCAAAACAACACTGCACATGTTTGTAAATTCAATATGGCGGCCGCTTCGAGTAAAAGCATGCCTTCACAGTATTTAGCTCCTCTCGGTCGTCTGTCGGGCGTCTGTTTTCTACAAAATAGCTTTTTTATTGTTATTGTTGTCTTGCTTTGATTATATTCGATGCATTGTTTCGCATCGTTCAAACGGCCCTCAGATCTAAATCAAAAAATGCGCTGGCCAGCCAGTAAATGCTTATTCACAACAATACTTCAAAATGAAATTGGAATAGAGTATTATTACTGTGTCAGGTGGGTTTCTTCCTCCGCTGCCATCCTTATGGAGGCATGCTTCGATGTTTCTTGAAGGACCATAATGGATTGTGACTTTGACCATTTGAACTCTCATCTCATATGCAATTGTTGCTATTTAAATTCTTACGTTGCCATCTGGTTTGCCTATATCACTAAGAATGTTCTCCTAATTTAGTTTATCAACACTGGCTGGAATGATGCATGTCTATTATCTACTCTTTAGATCTTTCTGTATCATTCAAAACGACTTGTTTTATCTTACAGTAAATAATAAGTATATAATCAGTGCGCAAAGGTGAGGTTTGCCTCACGACTGACGGTTTGAACAGAATGCACAATGTTCTTTTGATTGGGAATCTAGGCTCAATATTTTTTTCGTTGGTTTTCTTAGTTGCTATTTCGGTGAACACAACAGATAAAACGTGACCCATTTAACAAGAGAACAGATTTGACTTATTCTTAAAAAAGTATTTGCGGAATGCTTCCTCTAATTTCTTGACTGAAAAGTTCCTGCAGCTGTCATTTTTTGGTGAAAATAATTATTTTTGCAAGGCCATTTACTGTGTTTTGATATCTGTTTGTTGCCTTTATTGTATTTAATTGTAGCTTTATGTTATATATCAGAGATATCGCCAAAGTTGGAGAACCTCCCTACCCCTCCCCCTCCCCCCCCCCCCATCCCGTCTGAATAGGGTCAAAGGTTGAAGTCTGTTCTTATCAACCCCAAGAATGAAGCTGGATTGGTTTCAATCTGTAACATAAGGAAGCTAACAGTATGTCCTGAATGGGACCTTAGACCATATCAGGCACCCTTTTCTTCCCACGGCAATTCGACGCTACCATTTTTATTCCATTTTGGCTAATGCGCTTTCAAAGGTGTTCGTTTTTGTCTCAACAAAAAACCAAAATATTTTCGATCACACTAGCGTTTTCATCTGATTTCACCTGTCCAAACTGACACATTTTCAATACAAAACGCATCCGTTCTTAACTGTCTCCCTGCTTGTTTGTTTGTTTCTTTGTTTGTTTTGTCACCGTTTTCACCTATTCACACAGCGTTTTCAAAACTCTACACTTTCAGTGTAACAGTTTACCAAAGTCTCCGTTTGCATTGGCGTTAAGTATTGACGATCAAAACGTATGTGATATCAAACGAAAACGCATTAGAGTGGTCGGGCCTTAATAAATTTGCGTGCAGACTGAGCATCATGCTTGATCACCCCTGCGTTTTAACTCCGAACTTTTAAACAGGTTGGCGAATTTAGTAAGTGCATGGTATTATACTGAGGCCAAGTATACCTCTAGAAATTTGTGTCTTACTATAAAGAGACCATGATTCCTCTTGGTCTTACAAGTTTATAATGAGTACACATATGAGGAAATTCAAATTGACAACGTTCAGTTTTGTATAGACACCCTCTTATCTTTATTGACGTGGGTTAAGCCTTCCATTTCTTTTATCATCATAAGAACTAAGCAAGTCCCAAAATTTTAATTACCGGGGTTTCTAATATCGCCCGAAATCAGATTGTTTGCCTTTCCTGAACGCCATTATTGCGATTTGACAACAAATTTCAAAATTATTTAACTTGTCATTATGTACAGTAGTAAGCTAAAATATGATTGTAAAAGGGGGCAGAATGCGTCAGAAAATCTTATTCAGTTACTAACTCAAGTTTACCTGTTCAGGAAGTAAAAAGCTGTCATTGCCGACAAGAACATCAAAACCTTTGGGCGCTGAAGGATTCGCAACATGGCACGAAGCAGAAGCATCATCTCGTTTGTATTTAGCATTTTGCTGGTAGAAAGATTACTTCGCCAAGTATTATAGCAATTCAAGTTGACAAGAAATGTACTGACCAAAACACTGAAGGGCAAAATTATTTATAATCAACTTCCTTTGTCATGTCAAAACACAAACGTGGAACAACATAGAATTCGTCTGGCCATGTGTAAGAGTCTATTGTTCTTGTTGATCGAATGAACAATACGTGGCCGTTTTTGTTTTTGTTTTTGGAAGGCATTTAAGTGGGACTTTATGACATAGATACCACTGATTATTGATCCATAGAGTTCATTCAGGTTTAGTAAACATCTTTATTTCAGGGTACTTTGTCTACTTTGGTATTTCTTTATGCACAGTATGTAACTGATCTTAATATAACATCAAGCGACCGGATGTTTTGTTTTGAATGAGTACGGCGTACTCTTGACGTAACCCCTGAACTTCTTTGTACAACTGAAACAAAGCCAATATTATCAACTAAGGCTCTTAATAAGACTTAAGTTGTACAATTAGTGAACGAGCTCCGACAAACAGAGACGAAGACGTTGACAATATGAAAGGTTTACAAGCATTTGATTACTTCAGCGTGTTCACGATCGCAATATTCTTTACTATCGCTCCCTCTGCGTCTACGTGACCGTAGTGATTTTTTAGCAAACCATCTTTGTCGTCTTTTCCCCTTAAGTTTTTTTTTGTTTGTTTGGTTTTTTTTTTAATAGAGGAAAGAGTTACAATTGTATAGTATGCGTAACACAATCTGATAAACATGAGTCACCAGTTAAAGTTGATTTGGCTCAGAATCGTCAATATTACACTGATAAATCGTTATGACCGAATAGTGTCTAGACCATAGCTAAACTGACGGTTTTTCTTGTGATCTTCTTCATCAGTTTTAATTCAAAGTCGAAGTTTACTCGCCTTACTGTCTGGCGTGGCATACTCACTGCTGTAATGAAATATCCTTTACTGGCCTGAGACACATCAGTTTACATCTATATTTAGACATCTGCTTTGTACAGACACCTGCAGGTTCTCGAGATTAGTGGTAATTAGTGTGCCAAGTATACAATATTTTGTGTCACGGCCAAAGTTCCTGTTTGCTGATGGCGTATGTAGGTAGACGTTGTAACTCGTCATAAAGATCCGATCAGCATTTCCTGCTACTAACTGCTCTTAGTTAACGCTACAAAGCTCAATCAACCAGTGGAAGGTAAAATTTACGTTGATGACTCGAGCTAATGAGAAGGTGAAATTGTATTGCTACAGGAACAGGGCAAGGTAACTGTGATACGCGAGGAACATTTGGCGCTAAACGACTACATAAGCACCTCCTCGAGATGAAGCCCGAGAATTGTATTTCATTTCAAGTGCACGTTTATTCAAGACAACATTCATTAAGCGTGTGGCCCGCGAATGCATGCGAGGCCTGGAGCGATAAGAAGTGCCAGTTTTTGCAAGCAATAATCATGCAAGAACGTTTTCAATACAGTCACATATAAAATTAATTTAATTCAACTCTGAAGTACCTCAGTGACGAGTTTTCAAAATACAAATAATGCCCTGAAAGAAAGTCCGCGAAAATCGCTTATACATTTTGTTTGTTTGTCCGTCTGTTTGATTGCTTTATATCTTGTCCGGCTTCAGTTCAATAGCCTATCTAAATCAGTCTTGCGAATACATCCCCAATCCGGCTACACACACGTTTTACATGTTTAAGCTTGCATTTATTGTATCGCTGTTGTAAAGAACTCAACCATACTAATTTTGAAGGTTCTTTCGTCGAAATTATTTAAAAGAATGCCTACGACTTGTCGAGTTATCAAAAATTTTCGATTGGTCTAAACGAGTCAGGAAACTGAAAATGTTCCTGTTAAAACTGGGGGATATCCGAGTGACATTCGAAATGGCCCAAGTTTTCAATACCGCGTGTTGCGAAAGATATTTGACAAAAAAACCCAACAGCCTCTAATTGACTTGAAAAATATTTTCGATTATTTGCTCTTGGACCGACCAAATATACTTGATATTCTGTGGATTCAAGGGTTTTAATGTCGCGAGAAATCTAGTCTCCTTCGTAGCCGTTTTTTGGGATGTCACGCAACGCTAAAAAACGGCTGCGAAGGAGACTACGAGAAATCAGACTTGTCATTTCCGTTTGCCATAATTTTGCCACAATTTACTGCGACCTTTTGGGCTATGATTATCGGCTACTCAGGGTCCAACTAGAAACACGAATTACGAATCGAGTTAATATCTTAATTGCCGTGGATCGAAGATTGCCAAATAGGATTGACCTAGACCGGAGAACTAAAGGGTGGACTTCACAATACAGACTGACAGATAGGGCCTATAGATTGTCAGTTTCAGCCGTTCCAGGGGACTTCTCCTTAAGTCCTCTCAACCCTTTGTGCTACCATCGGTCATCGACGAAAAACTGCTGTGTGTTCGATTCACAGTTTTTTTTTTTTTTTTGCCTGAGACCTCTCAAACTATAAAGAATGCTTCTACTGTTAATTATAATTAATTTTTAATATAACGCGAGCTCTGATTGGCTCAAACAGCGTGCTTTATTTAAGAAATATAGAACATGTACCGTGTTTCTATTGAGCTTTAGTATAAATCTACTAGCATTCTATCAAAAATGCCTCGCTCTGATTGGCTACGCTACCCACTATCTATTTAACAAATAGATTCCATGTTGCCGTGCGTCTGTTCAGTAATAGATCACAGATGACGTCAAAATGTGGTAAGGACATTTGTCACTGATGTTCTTACCACATTTTGACGTCCTCCGTGATCTGTTACTGAACAAACGCACGGCAACATGGAATCTATTTGTTTTATACAATAAAAAACATACAACTTCAGCTTTTTATTTCAAAATCTTTCTCAATTACTCGAAAGCCGCCGCTGACGCCACTTTACTCCTTTGGAAAGAAACGTTTGGTTTGAAATTTCAGCCAAATGCGTGGGTAAATTATTGGATTCTTTATCAAAACAAATAGGAAGCGGTAGAGCACTCAGGAAGTAAAAGTGAACAAAATTAATCAAAGTATATTGCTCTTTAGGTAAAGAAAGTGACCATATGGATGTTGTCGTCATCGACAGGTGAGTAAGCTTGAAACCTTCGTCTCACTTTTGAGTACTAATATATGCTTCTAGTTGAGCGCGAAACTCGAACTTAAGACTTCGGCACGCTTCAGGAGCCATCACATGAGTCCAATCGAATTGGAAGTTAGTCCGACTCAGATTAATTTACACCGACGTAACCGGTTCAAAAATAATGCACTACTAACAAATTTACTCGATCTTTACTTGTGAGGTTTTAGCGACTCTGACATTATGACAGTTACGGATGTCGAAGACAACGTCAACTCCAGTGATGCAGAACCTATGTGGGAAAGCGAGAGAATTATAATTTGAACACGGTAGCTGTTTGCTCTATCAAAGCTAAACGCTTTAGAAAGGAAGGCGTGGATTGAGTTGACTGTGGCTGGTCAAATGTCAAAAATGAGCAAATTTCATGGGCAGCAACGCAAACTGAAGAATCCAACCACCACAGTCCCTAAAAAGGAAATAATCTTAGTTCAATTCTTCCTTATTTAGGGGTACAAAGCAAAATTGTTACCAAACAACTGAAGACCTGCATTAATAAGTTTTATAGCTGCAATAATCTTAGGGTTATTTTCCAAAGCGCTTATCGCATTAAGTCTTTATTTCCCTGCAAGGATAGGATCCACCATTCCCAACTGTCAAAAGTTGTGTATAAGGCTAATTGTTGGGACTGCCAGGATTTCCACATTGGAAAAACAAAACGTAGATTGCATGACAGAAAAACTGAACATTTTAAATCGATCACGAGTAGCCGTCATGCTTCCGCTATTGCAGACCACGTCACGTCAACTGGTCCCGACTTCAAATGGGACCACTTTGATATATTAACAAAAGGTCGGACAGATACACATTGCAAGATAAAAGAGACTCTGCTAATAAGGGAATTAAAACCCACTCTAAATGATAATGTAAGCAGCGAAAAGCTTTATCTTTATTAGTTTGCATCTTTTATATGCAAATTTTTCTCAGCTTCTGTCATTGTAATTGTTCATGATTAGTTACTTATTTTAAATTTATATTTTGTTGTTACTTCTATTCCTAACGGTTACTTATGAAGATATATGTTGAAACAAAATCCCCCTAGATCCTTCCCAGCTAACCCGATTTAAGTCCCATCTGAAATGATTTCGAAAAAATTAAAACATTTTTCTATTACTCACCGTCGTGGTACATATTACAGCAATTATTCACTCCGAGGTCAGCGAATAATTGTTCACTAATTTAATTGTGAAATAATAACGTTAACGTTGTTGCTGTTTGTTTGCATTGTCCTGTCTGCCACGCGAGTCAAACGTGGAAAACGCGCGAATGAATGCTGTAGGACACTGCAATGTTTATTTCCTCTGAGACTCTTCGAACTTGACTTTTCGCTTATAACGGAAGAGAAACAAATAGTGTCGACTGTACTGCACTAGTGTGGACTGTAGTGTATTGTAGTATACTTTTGTACTGCGTAGCCTCGCTCCCGTTTCGTCTCCGTTTGGATTACTTCGGTCGATAATCGGTATTCGGATTTCGGATTTCGGCTTTCGACTCCAACCGAGAATCTAAGTCAAGGACCAAGCATGTTTGCGGGTCCGGGAATCGAACCCGGGACACATTGGTGGAAGGCGAGTGCTCTCACCACTGCGCCATCCATGCTCCCCTAAATACCATTTATTGTTTGTGGGGCAGAATATTGCTGATTCTGCTGGATGAGAAGTCTCCACGCAGGTGGAATTGTATCAACACTACCCATTAATTTAAAATGCTGGAGTCAAACTGCCGGAGTCTAGGTGACAAATTTCCCTACCTTATGATACACCTCTTATACTTATACTAAAGCCCCAAAAGGGATGCCTTTGGGCCCTAGTATATGCCATTTCAGTGAGTACTCTTCAAGTCGATAGGCGCTGAATCCTGAGGGTTTAAGTTACTCAAGAACTGCATGTGGGAATTTTTGTAACAACACCGGATATCATCGTTGAACTCTTTATAATCTCACTCCAAGTAGCCAATCAAAGAAGCCATTTCCGAGTTGGCTTTTGCTTCCATGTCAAAACGAGTCTTCGTGCGAAAAATTTCAGTAAAACTGTATTCCGCTTACAGAATTATTTACATGTAAATCACTTCCATACGAAAGGATTTGCAAGAGAACTCGTTTTGAAACTGACGCACAAGGTAACTCGGAAATGGCTTAATGTGTTTCTCAAGGGCCACCCTTTTTTCGTGACATTGACCGGTAGCTAAGATCAAGAAGCCAGGCGGTGCTAGATATCTCTACTCTCACCAATGCCTGCTTGGTGTTTTCCTTTATCTTTTAGCCACACTGGAAACATAACAAGAAAAAATGTTCTCGAAACAATGTTTCCTAATTCTGGTCAAAGAGTATCGAGGATAGTGGAGCAGAGAGGGTATGGGTCATCAGGTTTTGAGCACTTGGAAAAAGGTGGGTCGTTCAATTTTCAATTTTCCCATGGGGGATGGGTCACGCTATTTCATAACAAGAATAGACACAAATTAAAAAAAAAGAATTATTTTTAAAATAATAACATTTTTGATACTATGTCATAGAGTGTTGAGGGTAGTGGGCCGGAGCAGCGAGGGAATAGCGCACCTTTGGTAAACTACCGATAGGGGGTGTTCAACCTCGTTCCCAGGGCTTTTCCCCACTATCAAGAAGAAAAGCCCCTGGAACGAGGTTAGAGGTGGTTCATACTTTTTTATAACCGGAATTGACGCAAATAATAATAAAAATAATCACAGTCTTGATAAATAATAAATAAATAATAAAATAATAAAAAAAATCCCAGTCTTGATACTACTGGAACAGATGGCGACACATTTAGATTTTGTTCATGTCAAGCCAGATTTAGTCCTCTTTTGTGTTTTTATATAAAACGCAACTCATAATATGGGATTTTTTTCCACTGTTTTACATTTCATTCTTGTATTGCTCCATCCCTTAAAGGCAACTAAATGAATTTGGATTAAGACCGATAATTGTACAAGGATAGTAGTTTGCTGGCTGTGCCATTCCCAGGACTCACTAAAACTTTTTCTAGATGGATCACTGTTCCACGCGAAGCGAAGTCGGAGGAAGAGTGTGCAAGATTTAGGATCAATTTTTTGTGTAGGTTTAAGGAACTTGCAAGAGTAAAGGATTTTAAGATTATTTTTAGATTTCTTTTGTACTATTGTTATGAAATAAATTTCATACAGAAAATGTGATTTTAATGGATTAGGCGATCAAACGATTCACGCTTTCAAGGTGTTTGGTCACGTGTCTTCTATTCATCACATTTGCCCCAAATTCCCTGCATACCGCGAGCAAGTTAAGTGTTCGGAGACCGTCTTTAGGTTACCGTATTTATTCGATTAAACGCCGCATTTTAAAGCAGAATATCAATAAACGCCGCATCATGATGCGGCGTTTATTCGAATAATAGACTCAAAAAGCAAGTGCAGTAATGTAATCAAATTTGCGCAAGCCTAAAAATTTTATTGCCTTGAAGAGGACAGTGACATTGAAATTTAGTGAACTTTATTCACTTTATGCATTGCAGTAGTGTTAATATGCACATTTTAAAATTTAGAGCGATATAGAAAATGACTTTTTTGACAAGAAATAAAACACGTTTCTGTTTTCTGAAATTCCAACGTTCAGTTACCATAAGAAGAAATAAACTGAATTTAAATAAACGCCGCCCTCGAATAAACGCTGCACTCGAATCACGAAAAATTCAATAAACGCCGCGACGTTTAATCGAATAAATACGTTAATCTTGCTCGAAAAACAAAAATGGAGCCCGCGCAAAGCCAAAGCTCTTGTATGCCTATTACGTTTATCCGCTCTGAATGGCAATGTAAAAACATATGATGTTTGGGCGAAGTCGAGATACAGGGTCGCTTGTCTCCTTTCTTGCAAACCTTCGAGGCTTCGGGTGTTAACGGGGTTTAATTCGTCCCACCCAGACTAATTGCCTTCTCTTGATTGACGTATTGAATCTCATGACGTCATGTGTTGGTTGGATTTTTCATTCTTGGTTTTAACCCACGTGACTTTTGCCTTGACGACGGTTGCTATCCGCCATGTTGGCGCCCAAATAAACGCGCTCAATAGAAAGATGATCACAGTAAGAAAGTAAGCTTAAATCGGTTCTTTGCATAGTTTTGTCTTGTGGAAGTAGAGGTAACCGAAACAAACTTTTTGAATTTTATCGAATATCTTTAGTGGTATCTAACAAGGAGAATTTGAGGATGAATTGACTATAGAACGGAGAGACAAAATAGATAAAAGCGATCAGTCGCGGAGACACGGAATCGAAAGACTTGTTTAACGGCGAACGGGTATATAGCAAGCATTTTGTTTCTGGGAAGCAAGCTCCTTGCTGGTATAAGCACAACGTAGATTGGGTGCCCAGATTGCAACTTGCCAAGAAATATTCTCACGCTAAATTAGATCATAATGCGAACGAGAGAGCTGTAAGGGCAAAGAAGCGATGTGAACTTGCGCGCGGTCGAACAAGAGCGCGAACTGAAGCGGCAGAGAACGTCGAAAGCTTGTGGAAAGCAGTCTTCCTGTTACTTAGATCGCCTTAAGTCAGCCAATTACTTCGACAGAAGAAGAGTGAAATCGAAACGAACGGAATGAGGAGGCCTTTTCTTCTAACTAGGCGGCCATAGAAGTTTAACAAAAAATGGGAGCAGTAGTAAGTTATGGTATTTAATGCAGCTATGTGTTTTTTTTTCGTTCAAACTACATACAGTTTGTTTTAAGGCGGTTTCTACTTCTATACAAGGAACGTGCGCTTAATGAGCTGATGAAAACAATATGCGTTACGATCACTTCTTCATACATCTTAAAAGCAACCTTCTGAATTGCAGCGTTCTACATCTGCACTGCAACTGGTCTCTCCAAACCCGTTGATCCATAATGGCCCAAGGGCGCACACTTCTTGCAAGACGCCAGTTTGTTCCGAAGACGAACAAAATCTCATGAAACGGTGTCTTGAAACTCCTCTCAATTCCGCTGAGTTAATGTACATCGTGCAGACCGAGTCCTCGTCTGGACATTCGACTATCTTTCCTTGTCTGTCACAGTCCTCTCTGCTATCATCACTGATGCATGGCATGCATCTCGTGACAGCTTGCCCTTGGGAAAGAAGAAAAAAAGCAAATTTTGCAATACGAAGGAAGGAAGGAAGGAAGGAAGGAAGGAAGAAGGGAAGATTGGAAGGGAGTCACTTTCGTTGTCCGAAATTCTAAAATTAATCAAATTAATAAAATATTTATCCCTTTTTCTCAAGGTTTTCTAGGAGTAGGCAGCGTGACCGAGTGGTTAGGGCGTCGGTTTAAATCTGGTCGCGGGTTCAAATCCCGCTCTGACCTCTTAGCTGAAGTTGTTTCTTGGTAACCCTAGTTCAACTCCTCGTCCACGTTTGTAAATAGACAACTGTTCTGCCTCCTGCTAGGTTGGGTTTTCAACCATGTTATGTTCATTTACATTATTTGTTTCATCATTTTTTTCCATTGGCCCTGGAAAACCCCATTTTGGGAGTGGTCAATTAAGGCCCTATCCACACGTGTCCAGATATTTCTGAAAACGGAGATTTTTTTCTCCGTTTTCAAAAAAATACGCGTCCACACGTAGCGTTTTCAAATGGTATTCGCCCGTCCACACGAATACGCTAAAGCCAGGTAAATACGCTAGCTGTCTCTATAAAGCATGCGCTGTAACCAATAGAGCACGCCCGGGAAGGACTGGATATTAAGTATGACGTGATCGTATTCGAAAACCTCCGTTTCGCCCGTCCACACGAATACGATACGTTTTCAAAAATCTCCACTCTGGAGAGCGTTTTCGAAAACCTCCGTTTTCAGTGATCACTCGAAAACGCCGTATACGTGTGGATGGAAGGCTAAAACGGAGAAAAAAAGCTCCGTTTTCAAAAATATCCGGATACGTGTGGACAGGGCCTAAATAATAAAGGAAAAATATAAAAAATATTTTCTGTGTTTTAGCGATTTTTTATCGTATGCGATATTTTATCGTATGCACACTTTACTGTTACGTTTGGGTCTAGTAACTAGAATAGTGCTGAGATACTGGGGTCTTCTTACCTAGACTAGCAAAACCAAGAAGGAGGACCACGAAAACTGTAAGTCTCATTGTGTTGGATCTGAAATGATATAAAAATCAACATTGTGATTTAAGATCAAGATATTTTCTAATTTTGTTAGTTAGCTTTGCAAAGCACGTTACATACATCACCCGAGGGAGGAACCAAGAATCAACCAAGAATCGGAAAGAATCAAATAGAGGAAAGGGGAATAAGAGACACATTTAATCATGCAGTTTTCTTTTTCTGTAAACGTGTGCAATTTTTTACTAAAGGGTTACACATTGTTAAAGCCGAACCGAATTCAGAGATTAATAAATTGTTCCCTTACAGATTGTCTACTATGTGAATAAATTTCTTACCCTCGATTATCTCTTGGTAGAACACTCAAAGAACTCTGTTTGGTGTTGATCATGACACAAACGGATGTTTTGTATAAGATGAGCTCGTCTTTGAAGAGGCTTACATTTGAACTATCGACACAAAGGCATTCTCTTATCCAGCATCGCAAGCCGAGAAAAACAACTATTATTTAAACCGAGAGCAGAAAATAGCCTAAATAAGTAAACATCAAGCTGGGAGTTGCAACCAGGTATGCAAGCCAATTGCGACAGCTGGTTGTTCGCAAAGTCAGGAAACACACTCGACTTAAAGTAAAATATCTTTTAAAAGTGAGAACACTGATTGAACATCGAAAATTGACACAAAGGAATCAGCTTTCTATCGAAAAATCAATTTCGTTCGATGATATTCAAATACAAAAAAATATTTTCCTTTACAAAATCTCAGACACAGCTCCACGGGGTCCTAAAAAGGTTTTAGTTTCATTTTAACGTTTTACTTATTTTCGAGTACAGGTGGTAAACAATTTTAAATCGGTAAACTCCCTTTTTGGAGCTTTAAAGCCGTTTTTACATACCAAAAATAGCTAAAACTTCAGTCTCGTGTTGTCCTTGAGTTAGCAAATTTTCTTTTAAACAAGTCTCGTATTTTAGAATTGACGCAGTGGCTTGCGAGTATTAAATTTTCTACCAAATGTGAAATTAAAATGGCCAAACGATGGCTTGCATTTTGTTGGGTAGGTCGATCAACTCGTTTATTGTCAACATCTCTTCGTGCTGTTTCTTGCGTCAGCAATCCTTGTTGAATCCATAAGGCCCATTAAACCTCAATACTGTTGCCGCCAAATTTCTAAGAAAAATCACTAGCCTGCGGTTTTGAAGGAAGCAAAAAAAATCTTCAAAGAAACCGAACAATTACTATTTCTTTCATCATTTACTTAACTCCGTAGAAACCGCTCCAAACACAGTTCATTTCTAATCATTTGGTCAAAGAAGAGTTATATTTCTCAGTACAAAAATAGCATCATCGCAGCAAGTTCTTTTTTCTTTGAATAGGAATTAATTGGAAGATAAAGGCTTTAATTACTTATAGCGCCAATGTTCAGAGGCTTACATCCATTTCGATTACAGAATGCAAAAACTCGACGTATGTGAAGAATATGGAATGAACAAACATTCGCTTTGACTCAGCTTACGACATTTTTCGGGAGAAAATTTAGTAACTTCATTCGCTTTGCTTTCCAGGCGCATCTAGACCATTCGATCTGATATTGCTTTTAATTAAGCACTGAAGTTCACTAAAAACAATAAATAATTTTCGAAGATTAAGATCGCACTGACAACGAAACATGTTTCAACCTAAACTTAATTATTCTTTGATCAACTCTGCACCCTGGCTGTTTTGGGGTAACAAGAATGGTGAAATATCGCTCGTGTTAGACTGAAGTTTATCGAAAGAAAATCTTTGTATTGTAAATCCTTACTTTTAAAATTGCCCACGTTTTCTGCTTATTTTAATGAAAAATGGCATTGTTCGTGGAAGGAAATTGACTAATATGGAACATGTAAGACATCCGTTGAAATCGTTAACCAAGATAACAAAACAAAATATCTTAATTCATCTTAGTCAGCAATCTCAAGGTTCGAAAGTGGGAAAATACTGTTCGGTAGCTAGAAAAAGCAAATATGAATGACAATTAAATTCAAACTGATCATACAGAATTTTGAATTCTCTTCACACATAAGCTTGGATACATTGCCACTTAAAATCTCGGGGTTTCTTCATTCGATTTTTTTTTTATTTAAGTTAAATCAGTATTAAGACATCAAATAAATAAGAGAAGCCGAGGTGTTCTGTTGAAATGAGAAATTTTTTCAGTCTTTTTGCAGTTTACCACTGTGTGACAACTGAAATTAATAGCCTTTCGTAAAGTCTACTAATAAAAAGAACAATCAGGGACCTACGTATTGACAAATATAAACACCCTTTAAACTATGAATATTTAAAATGGATTTTGCAATTAACAGGCGGTATGTCCCATATGTTAAGATCAAGCCCATATGTTATTGAACACCAAAATTCCAAAATTACTTCCAAATGCCAGTTGTCTTCATTGCATATGAATAGAAAATCAGTCTTTTAATTTCAGCCATTATAAATATTATATTTCAACCTTCCTTGGGGTGAATTAGCAATATTAGCTTGTCAGATATTATCGCAAAGTTAGAAGATTCTAGGTTGTTTTGAATTATGAAGCACGTATTTTCTTTACTGATAAACAGCCTATCCCAGGTGCATGCTTTAGTTGGCCAGACATTGTATAAAACAGAACAGAGAAAGAACTCCAATGGCAGTACTTGCTTTTAAAAGAACAACTCTCCGATAAATCGGCGACTATGGACTTCAAGCGAGATAAAACCTTGATTTGGTTTATAAAATATTTTAGGTCGGAAAAGAAACATCTATCGACCTTTTCAGTTTCCTTTTTTTGGGGGGGAGGGGGAAATCTGGATTAGGGGTAAAGTTTGCATTTTGTGTGTGAATCATGGAGGCGAAACGACTGATTAATTGTGAATGAGTAGAAACGCCCTTCAATTCAAACATCAAGCGTTAACGTCTAGTTTGGTGAAGTTAGAATGTTCAGAAAAGCTCTAGGCTCAAGCTTCTTTTTTAACTTAGCGGAAAATGCGTTGTGCCCATACTATAGAAATATGATCACGCATTTTATTGTTACGCGCAAGAAAATAGATATTTAAAACAGCCACGGAAACAAATTTAAAAATTACACCTGAGAAATCAGAAAAACAGATATATTTATACACGTAAAGGAAAATTTCTTCTCGTGTTTTATACCCGTCGAAAATTTAACCTACCTGATACGTTATCTTCGTATCTACCAGCGAAATGATACGAACACTACTTCTCGTCTTGATCTCGTTTGGACTTTAAGTATTCTCAGCGAATGGCAAAGGGCACACAATACTTCTAAATATAAAGGTATAAGATGACCATAAACAGCTGCAATTCTATTGGTCGAAAACAACAAATTGAAAACTTTTATCGCATCATCAAGACAACTGCTTTTCTATGGATTCTATCAGTTGACCGTTGAAAGCTGTCAATCATAGATAATACCTGTATTATACCCGTCCCATGGCAAACAATACACCTAAGTCGATATATATCCGTATTGCCTCTCATTTCCATTCTCAGTCAAGCGGTAAACGATTTTTAGAAGTAGGTGATGCCAAAGAAATCATTCAAATTTGTGCCAATGTCACGACGGGTAATGACAATTTGATATTAAAAGTTTTTTCGCATGTAAACAGCAGTAGTGATAATGAAATTTTGCATTGTAAAGATCGATGGCTGAAAGACTTTTAAAAACGGCTCGGTAATAAAGTTCTTTTGTGCATGACAACCTAAAAAACTGAAAAAAAGATCTTTTTTTTCAAATGCTAATTTCGATGTAATGACGGCCTACAGGTGCATGTTTGATTTTCCAAAAACAAGAACACGAAAAAATATATTTCGTTTTGTTCCACAAACATACACTATGGTTTCTAGATTGGCAATTGTGCAATACTGAAAACACATTAATAAATGCCACGTAGGTAACCGAAAAATGGAATAATACTTTTTCATTGCGCATTAGCACGTCAGCAGGTGTAATATTCTTCTGTAATAAACTCCAATCGAGTTTATATCTGATCAGAGCATTTCTTGATACTGTAAGTCCTGTGAAATTCTGCCCTTTTTAAGCACATATTGCCAGTCTAACTTTATTGAACTATATGTTCATTTCTAAAATTGTTTTATTCAACTTCATTTGAAACCTTGACACAGAACTAAGCGCAAGGTCAGTGTTGGCAGGCATGGGCCGCAGTGATAGATATAGCGCTCGTTCTGAAATCAAAGACATTCAAAGTGGTTTTAAAAATCCAGCATGGGCAAAAACAAAATATTATTTAAGCCAAATAGAGCTCTCGTTCCTTCTGGTATCTTACCAAAAACGCTCAGTAAATAAGCTATGTTATTACGTGGGAAAAAAGTTATACCATTCTAATTGGCTACCTGAGAGGTCCGTATTTTGCACATTTAATACCTCTTGCGAACTAATATCACAGATTTGCAATTTAAATGGCACATTGCACAATGAAAACTGTTGTCTGTTACGTAGAAATTTCTTTCGCTTATGAATAGTGCACAATGTTGAGTAGACGATTTGTAATGTTTCCCTGAAAATATGTGAATATTGAGTGTGTGTCGATGATTGTTTGAGTTTTATTTTTGTTATTTCAAGGCAAACCTTTTATATATCAAAGGTTGAAAACGCTTTTCATTGTGCCACATTTAATTCTTTCATCCATCGAAAGAGAAAAAAAATTCTTTTCTTTTTGGGTTTTCGTTATATAATTCATGATGTGTATAGCAAAAACAGACCTGATAACTTGCTCCTTTGTGAATTTTCAGAGAGCATTAAAAGAACTTAAAGGTGGGCACACACGAGGGGCCCTGTCCCTGCGACTAGTCCCTGCAACAAGTCACAAGGTCCCATCGTGTGAACCAGCCATTTTTGCCCAAAAATTTGGTCTCTGCGACTAGTCCAACGAATTCGAACTGGACGGGACAAGATCCCTACGACCAGTCCCTTGGTGTCAACTCTTCAGGGTACTAGTTGCAGGGACTATTACCCTAGAGTGTGCCGACCTTAAAAGGCATAAATTTAGGAACCGTCGATGCAAGTACCCTTGTGATTGGTCCCTATGACTGTTCAAATATTGCAATGCAAATGCAACATTAAATTGTTCACTTTAGTCGTCTTGTTCATAATTACTAATATTTTTATTTCATTAAAAAATACTGAGAGATTCGCTTGCTAAACCACTGATTATATCTAATTTGTTTTTCAATTTCGCGCGCGCGTTTGCACCGATGACGAAGTTGGAAGGATTCAGCGCAATTGTGAAGGGCCTATGAAGGCGAAACCTTTGTTGACCTATCTTGTTCAGTGTATGCTGAGAAAATTGATCATATTTTTATCTTGCTTATCGACCTGACAATCTAACCGCGAGTCCCTTTTTTTTTATCTTAGAGAAACTCTCGAGAGTTATCGAAACTTCTATCTGTCAAGGCTTTTGTCAGTGTTTATGTAACTCAAAATGCTTTTATGAGATTTTTTTTTCTCTCCGTATTAACACACCATGCGGATTCTCATTGAGAATAGACACTACCTAAAATACTCATCTCAAAATAACTCGTCAATCTTCGTTAAACTCTAAACCTGTTAAATTAAAAACAAGGATATTTTTTTTTAATTCAATTATACCTGTGTCATCGACTCGGCGCTACACAGTCGTCCAATATTTTGTTTTAATGACCAGTGCCAAGTTTTTCAGTAACTGATTACTATAGCTTAAAATAGAAAATATTTCGGAGCTTCTACCAAGCTTTTTTTGTATCATAATTTAGTATTATTTTCTTTTTTTCTTTATTCTTTAAATAAAGCGAAACTAGTACATAGAAAATATATTGGTAAACCTAACCTTCTGAACATTATATTAATCAATGAGGGATGAGAGCAAGTTTGACGATATCAGACAAACAGGTCCTTGAATAAGTTCTGTGGGTGATCAATAGCCCAAACAAAGACGGCCCAATACTTGGGTCGGTTGAAAGAAACCAATATTAAGTTCTTCTACTTCCATGCAAAATTAAATGAACCAAAAGTACCCAGTCCGAAACAATTGTTATTATAATCCTCCGTGCAATTATCCTATCATTATTACCGAACTTTTTTCCGAAGTTTCTAATAATGCTTGAATTGCTAGAAAAGAACTTTTTAGCTCATGTTATTCTGTCCCAACCTCAAGATATTTCTCGTAACTGATAATATCGCCAAACCTCAGTCCAAATGTTTTTCCCTCTGGCCCACCTTCACAGCTTGCTCAGAAAATACTCCATTAATATCACACGCAAAATTCATTATTTTCGCATTGTTCTATACTAATATGGGAGAGTGATGACACATGAAATTGATTAGTTAATTCCTTTTTTTGGTAGTTGCTCGTAGCATAAACAACATTCAAGGCAATAAAGCTAGAGGTGAACAATTTACGTGAAAACCTACGGCTTGAGGCTCAAAATGCCAGTTGAAAACATCGAACGTGGCGTCTGGTACTGGTCATGTGACCCTCGACGCGGAAAACTTGCCTCTGAAAGTCTGGATTAGTTTTTGAAACCACATAATTTCTAAGCAGTATTTATTCACTTTAACTAAATGCTGAGTTTTACCAAAACTGACGCGTGTCACACAAAATAATGCATTAATTTCATTTATTCATCAGGCCTAATTCATCGTTCCGTGCCTTTTCAATATTTAAACCACTTTTGTAGCTCAATCAGGAACTGAAGCTCTTTTGCCAATAAAGCAAATACCCGGGGGGTACTTAAAAAAAGCTTTATACGGGGAGGCTCTGCCCCGAGGTCCAACCCCTTACCCTTTTATATACAATTTTTTTCAGAAAAGGCACCCCTTTCGTATACCTTTTATTAGAGAAAGGCACCCCTTTCATATACCTTCTTAAGAAGACTTATGAATAAATCGTTAAAACAGGAAGTCTTCTTGTCCTTTTTTTTTTTTTCACGTAGCGCGAAATAAGTTAAAACAGGAGCCCATTAATGGCTCCTGGTTAAAACAAAACAGTCATAAGTTGCGTCTGCTTAATTCAAGGCCCCTTTTAACACCCGAATGAAGATTTTCCTACCCTTTCATATACCTAAATTTGTGAAATCCCTACCCTTTTATATACCTGAAGCCTGAAAAAGGTACCCCTTTTGGGCGGAGCGTTCCCGTATAGACCATTATAGGGAGTAACCCCTCCCCACACTGGGAGCAAATATTGGAAACAAATATTGAAATCTTTCGGCAACAACTGCATTGGTAACATCTGAAATTGCTTGAAAGGAATAGAAATAGAACCAAATAGATTTTCGGGGAAAGTTACCCCGAAATTGGTGAATTTGCGAAAAGCAAAGCATTCAAGCGAAATTCAATTAAGTCCTGGGGAAGGTCAAATGAAACGAAAATTGTCAATAAGAAATTTCCAAATATCAGTTGTCTTTATACCTTGCAAGGTTGTCCTTTCTTCCGAAAATACCTGAAACTGCTTTTTCATTGGCCAATGTAAACTTTCAGCAATGTGAAGCAGAATGTTTGGTCAAACGGAAAGCACACTGACAAAATAGAGACCATGTTGTTTTATTCTACGGATGTAAACTACTTACATAATATTGCAAATTTCCATTAGTTCCCTGTGCAGCCTGAATTTTGCTACACGGAACGCTAAGATGAGCCGCTTTTTTTAGCGTTTGCACCGTTGTAATATTGGCTGTCCAAAGCGCTGATAAGACGTTTTTGGTACACCTCAATCAAAAGAGTAGCTTTACGTCGAGCTCGGCGTTTCCAAGGGCCCTGCATTATTCAGTGTGATATCATAACAACTTGCTCAGCAAATGAAGAGCTTATGCAAACAACGTAACCAGGATTCCCATTATAGTTGTTTATTTAATTATTTATTTATCATTTTTTTATATATATATTTGGTGTACTTATTTATTTTTAGACTTCAAAAGTCGATGAACGAAATACGAATAATAGATTTACCTTCACCAAAAAAAAAGAAATTTCAAAGAAAGATAAACTTGTATAATGATGTTTCAATAAAATTTAAGCTAATTTAGATATCTAAGAAAAAAATAAAAAATAAAATTGAGCGGTGTATGACGATTTGGATGGTTTGCATAAGGCAAATTAATGCTTGTTTTTCTCCATGTTGATATTTTGAGCACAAATATCGTCAATTGCATTTCTTAATAGTTTCGAGGGTATTCCTGCTGGAATTGTCGTTGATCTTGTTATTGTGTCGTATGCTTTCAGGTCTTTGTTTGTCCAAGTGATGTGGAAGTGTCCTGAAAGACTAGATATTCTCTTCATATGCCAATTATTGGATTGAAAATTGAACATTTCAATTACTGCCCCGCCTGGTGCCATAAAAATAGGAAACGCATGAGCAGCTCCGTGCATTCCGAAGAAAATGTCTGCCGAGGCCAAAAGTTCCAACTGACGTTTTAATGACAATAAGTCTAACTGGGCGACATTAATATTTAAGTTTGGAAAGACATTCTCCATTTCATTTACGACATCTTTCTCGTTGGCAATTTTCCTGTCAATAATACCCTCTAAATTTCTTGGGTGATTCTGATAATCTCTTCTGAAGATGACTAGCACGTTAAATTTCTTCTGACCGCAGTCTCTTAAGCGTGGTCCCGATGGAATGCCAAAGCGCTTCAACACAAAAGACCTAAATGGTTGAATGAGATTTGCGGTCACTGGATTCCTGTTCAATAAAGGACTGTTCACTCGTGGATATCTCCAAACCAAATTTTCAAACACAACGTTATTTGACTGTTTAAAGATACCATCAGTGCCGAGCTTAATTAGCTTGTGAAACAACACACTCCAGAAGGGATCCAGTGAAGATGGAGGATGAGCATCCATCAAAATAATGTTAAGCTTCTCTGGTTCGATTCCCAATCGTTGTGTTGTGATAAAAATGTCCAACAGGTCGATTATTGTCCAGTAAACGTTAGCGTATTCGAACCTTTGGATGGCAAGGTATTGGCCTGCATGAAATGACTGCTGCATATCAAGAAGTACAGAAATTGAAGGATTTGTAACTTCAGAAGCCATGATCCATTTGCTTAACGCGTAATATGCTTCTGCTGAATGCAATCTCTCCTTCGCTTCGTTGACATTACCTTCACAGTACAACGTGAAGAAACCTTTCTCTAGGTTAAAAAATTCATCTTCGTCTGCCGGATGTTCCAAATTAGTTTCAAGGACATTAGCGCGACCCAGTTTTGATCGAATTGTGATATTTCTAAAGAGCGCTATTCCACCATCCATTGTATGTATTCTATGAGCACATGATCTGTTTTCATTCTTTTGTAAACCCGCCTTTAAAGTAAGACGACTTCCAACCTTGAGATGGCTGCCACTTTTAAGGATGTTCCTTTTCAGTTGTTCTTTCTTTGCCCAAAGTACCTTTGATGTTTCCTTTGTCGTGAAGTCACTTGTTCTCTTAGTCGAATTATCAGTAGTCGCAAAATTGTTTCTTCTCTCTAAAGGCATCGGCTGAACTAGCCCAGTTCTTAGCGGGATTTTCCATTTATCTGGTTCGTTATTTTTCCAATTCATCTTTGGCAGTCCTTTCGTGGCAGGCCAAGATTTAAGAATGTAAAGATTTGTGAAAAATATTATTAAACCAAAAGACAGGATTCCTAAACATTTGGTGGTTTTGATGAATCGTGGTGAAATAGAACATGCCACAAGGCCAGCCATATTGATTTCCTTTTTTTAGCAGTTACAATTGCCAAGCTGAAAAAGAGGAAAGAAATCGTAAGCTAAAAATGTGTTGCATGTAGTCTTCTATGCCTTGTGTATTTTATTTGGCAAGACGTTTCGGCTAACAAACTAACGGCTAACCTTCATCAGTTGAAAAACTCTCGATGTAACGCGCGATTTTTTTCAAAAATTGACTAGAGAAAATTTTTAAGTGCCAGGCACTTGTAGACATCTGAGATGACTATGTGGTCATTCCCAGCGTTCGGGTCTTTTACAGATATCCAAGCCTCTGATGGTCATGATGTGCCTCATGTCCGACAACCTCAACGTTTTCAAAATCCATGTGATGATGACATTCGTGGACATGGCACGCAAGTTTTCCAAGCACAAAAAGGCTGTCAGACCTACTCTGAAGTGCAAAGTCAGTCGCCTTAAGGTGCTATTGGTTACACAATGTTAAAAACGTTTCCACAGCTTTAAATTGTCCCTGTAGAAGGTTATTAGACTGACTGTCATGTTAAGTTAAATTCCAGTCCAACACAGGCGCAGTGGCCCTCTAGTTGGTGCAATGGACTCGATTGGGGATCATTGCATTGTGTTCATATTCTCACTGTGCCTCTCCTTGCCTAGAGAGGACAAGCTATGGAACCCTGGGAAGGGGTGCAGCAGAGGTAACCACAATAGGTACACTTTTTTTATCACTCATTTACAAAATGCAGTGGAATCATCCAACCCGGCCAAACGGGCCAGCATTAAATTTCTCATCCGAGCACAATATCCGACGAAAAAATCAATGTTCCTGCTAAATAGGATGTAGAGGTAAAGTAACCCATCCAGCTGCATAAGTGCAAAAAAATAACCACCAAATTAGGGGGGAAAAGGTGATCAGGATCATTCGCGGACTAACTTGCAGCATAATCTTTATATATCTATCTTGACTGGTAATCTATTTTCGACCATTTGATGACGCCAGGTATACACATCATATCATGTCCTTTACGTGGCCTGTGCTACTTTTAATATCGAAAGCTAGGGTGGAGAAAATCCTTTGTGGCCAACTCTCAGTAAACATGTGGGGGAGAAGCGTTGCGTGACGACCCAAATAACGGCTGCGGAGGAGACTAGTGTTAGGTCGACTTGGAGATGCTTTTAATCGCTGTAACGTTCTGTCGTTTTGTTAAAGCCACTTCAAGTAAAGTGCTTTGAGTATTTACTGAAAGGCAAAGATATTGTTGCCGTTCTACCCACTGGCTTTGGCAAATCTCCGCTGTTGACGTGCGAACGCATTTCAAACCCCTAGAGACTTTTCAGTAGACGA
>Ga0126337_10000118_pt1 | contig 29554 bp, 26 predicted proteins | sample DipCmetagenome_FD_92527 | JGI IMG/M metagenome (GOLD analysis project Ga0126337, IMG submission 92527) | Coral microbial communities from La Bocana,Puerto Morelos, Mexico - Diploria C A metagenome | ecosystem: Host-associated > Invertebrates > Cnidaria > Coral | place: La Bocana,Puerto Morelos...
AAGGGAGAAATTCCATGGATGTAGACATGAGCAGTGGTTGATACTGTTGATGGAAGACATCCCAAATCCCAGCTGGGATGTATTCCTACCTTGCAAATAATGGGATTTCAACTACCAACCTCAAGTGGTTTTAGATTTCTAAAGCATCAACCGGTTCAGAACCTAAAACTGACCTAGGGGATAAACTACCAAGCCGGATTTCGAACGAACCATCACCGGTATCTTGGCACAACCTCAAACGATGGGTTTCTATCACAATAAGGTGCAACTCATCGAACTTTTGAAAAGGAAACTCACTTTGGGAAGATGGAAAATTCCAAAAAAAAATCCAAAATATCCCATTAATACACCTTACTTATATAATTTGTGAGTATGTATTGGGTATATCCCCTTTTTATTTATTGGGTATATCCCATTACCATCCCTGAAATTAACAGCAGTTCGCCTGAAAATGGATGGTTAGAATACGATCGTTTCCTTTTGGGGGTTAGGCCTATTTCCAGGGGCGAACTGTTAGTTTCAGGGAGGGTAACTGTTTGCTACACAGTTTTGGGGGGGATTTTTTCAAAATGATTTGACGAAGGCACCATAAAAAGACCAATGATTTGGGAGATGCCATGATTCCTCCGTGAGAATTGGTCAAATGGAGCAGGTATGGTTGGAACAGATACTCTCATCACTAAGCTGACGCAGAAGCTCGGACATTTTTTTAGTTTCAAATTTGTACCCCTTCTGCCCCGGGTTGGTTGGTGCTTGGGGTCTGCTCGGTCAGAGGTTGCCTAGAGTTTGAAGGACTATGCAACCTCTTGCGATCTTTGGGAAGTTGTAGGACAAGCGGAATGTTGTTATACTTGAGGGTGATTCCACCTCCTAGTGAAGGTTGATTGAAACGGATTTCCTTAACAAAAAGGTTGTAATCCTGCCACTCACTAGTACTGGGAGGGTATCACACAAACTCATATACTGTAGTTACAGATGTATATAGACTTGATCTTATCCTCGCATCAAAGAGGCTTGCAACCAACAAGTTAGTCTCTGGAGATTTTTTTCTTCACTCCAGGGTTGACAATCACTGAGCCAGCATTGTAATTTGTCCGCCCTGGATGGCACCACAATACAGCAAGAGCCATGATAGTCCCTTGATGCTATGGCTAGAATGAACTTGGGATCGCATGGAGGGTACGATCATCCTCTCACAAGGGTGACAGCCATTGCCCAGCCATTGGCAGCTTGAAAACTGCAAAAGCTGAGGATTCTCTTCAAGCACATCCGGCGTGCCTTGACATATCTTGGAAGGGCAGACCCAGCATGGAGTATTGTTGGGCATCGAGTTGATCATGTGATTCTAAGCCGACACTTCCACAGAAGACCATATTGAAGCAAGTCTCAGTTGTTGAACTAGCAATATCCAAACTTTTCACCTCTTTCTGAGGAGAGAAAGTTTCAAAACTTAGTTTTTTCTTGGGATGCGGCAGGGTGTGAGACGTGTTGACACCCATGCCTGACCTTCGTCAAACCGATTCTTGAACGAGATGGTTCACCAAAAGCGCTGCCAAGACCCGACTTTACTTTTTTTTTTCTCCTGGAAAGCAGTGACATTCCGAAAAAGGCAGTGGAACATGGCAAATGGGGTTTTCATAGTTCTGTTACTTCATTTGTACTTCCAGTATTTGAAACCTACTTGAGACACTCCATGTTTTTTTCCAATTCCAAAAGGCTTAAGCAAAGTGCGAAGGCACCTCTTCTGATGAACCCGGCTAACCGGCTCCCAAAAAAGCAGAGGCTTTCTGCCCGAGATTAAGAAGGAGATTAATGAAAAGAAGAGGCCCAAGTTCCAGTGGGCTTCCCAAATGTTGCTTGCAAACTGGCAAAATATTCCAATTCAACTGAGGCACCCCCCTTCCCCAACAAAAACTCTTTGGTTGGGACATGTTTCATGTTGGGACAAGTATCGGGAAAGCAAATGGATTTTTAATTTCTGTGCAAATTGTGTTGCAGATTGCAGCGCTCCATCTGATTTTTTTATTTTGCTTCACTTGAGATGACTAATTTGTTGTCTTGGTGCAGCTGTAGCACTGTTGATGGTCCAGAAATCCCATGGTTCCCAACCACCGAAAGGATGTATCCCAAACGCTGTAAATAATGGGATTTCAACTACCAACCTCAACTGGTGATCGCCAGATTTCGAACGAACCATCAACAGTACCATTGACAACATCTTTGCAAAAAGGGTGCTCTTTTGATTAAAAAGATCGAGGTGAATCGCACGTTCTTTTTCTGAAGAAAAACTAGATATCAGAGGGGAAGATGTAGGGGTGAAGAGGTGATAATGAATCAGTATTTGATTATATACACATAGATATTCTTACATATGTATATATATATATATAGATACAAATTTCCATCACCAAAAACCATGGGCTGCTGGCTCCATCATTGTATCCTTTTTGAAGGGTACCCTGGGTTCACATTTTTTCTGGAACCACAGCCCAGCGTCAGGACGGTTCAAGATCGCTTGGAAGAGCTGGGTGGGGGGCCTCGAAATGTCGCGGTAATAGCTGGCTGTGATGTATGGACCATGGGGAATCTAAGGGTACCCAGCCCCTCAACCCGGGGGCCCCCAGGTGGCATTGGGGGCGCTTGGGCCCCTTAGATTCCTTTGGCAAATGGGCCGCAGCTCATTGCCGTGGGGCCGTTGGTTTTTTTGTTGTTGCAGCCGAGGTAGTGGCATTCCAGTGGAAGATCATGCACGTGTACAGTTGATGTGGGGCACTTGGATGACTGCATCATGGCGAGGGTTCCTGAGTGAGAGGAAAGGATAGCTACTTTTCCAAGCCCATAAAAAGTGACAGTTGGCACTGAAGGGGAATGAAATCCGAAGCCCCTTCGTTATTTTTTAGAAAGCTAGGTGGTGGTGGTTTCAAAGATTTTTTATTTTTACCCTACTTTGGGGGAAATGATCCAATTTGACGGATATTTTCGACATGGGTTGGTTCAACCACCAATTAGAAAGAATTCCTAAAAGACCTAAGATGGAGCTTACCATTCTAATCAATCAAGGATTTAAGGGGCACCAGGTGAGCAGTGAAGAAGAAAAAAACCCTGGTTGGTTGTTTTATGTAGGGGATGAACAACTAGCCATTGTAAGTATTCCATCATGAACCAGTCAGTAAAACCCATAGAATCCATGTATGGTATATTTACCAACATTTGACTTAAAAATCAAACATTCATCCAGGTAAATATAAGGATCCCTATTAAACAACCAGGATTCAATGGAATGCCATGAGGGTACCCGAACGTTGCTGAAAGGTGGACGATGGTCACTGACTACTGCGAGATGTTTAAGAATACCATTCGCCTGGAGCCCTGAACCTGTCGAAAATCACGGATGAAGACCGATTTTGCCAACGAACATATAAATTCATGGGATTTTTCGCGGGGCTTGTGAAGCCTGCTCATTTTTTTGTTGGTTTGGAGGATGAATGATTATATGTATATACTGTATATACATGTATATATAATATATACATGTATATGCATATGAAAATATAGATAAATACGTATATATACTGTATAGAAGTGGTCATGGTGTGGGGGGTGGAGACATGCATCGTGCAGAAAACGCATGTTTTCAAAACAGTGCATGGCCAAATGACATTTTTCGATGTCGATTGTAGTGACAAGGTACTGAGGTAAGTGGACCCTTTGTTAAGATACACCTGCAATTCTTCGTATAGACATTGAGCATGGATTTGTTTTCAGGATGAATTATGATGCGGAGTGCAAGACATGTATCAGTCATCTCAGAGCTTGATCCTAGGTTGTAATGGATAGCAACCATCAAATACTACCCCCCAGAAAACTAACATGACAATCGAAGGTCACAATTTTCAATAGGGGATACATCTTCATTCATGGTTGTTTTTCCATTGTCATTCGTTAGTTTTTCGGGGGAGTAAACTCATCTTGTTTGATTTCAAGGCCAAGGGAGATGCTATACATGAAAAACTCTGCGAATGTCATGACTTTCCACGAACGAAGGGGGGGAAAGCCCGTGAAACGCCTTCGAAAAGAAGTGTGAGCAAAGAGACTGTGACCTCGGTTTGTTGATGCAACAAATCTCCTGCACCACTTGGGATGAAAAAATCAATGGGATGAACTACCAACCTCAACTAGTGTAGGATTTCTTCCAACAGTATTTCCAAGAGATTTGATTTCTATCTTTTAATTCATGCATTTGCTGAAGTGTGGTGATGAACATCATGAATCTTCTGCTGGTTCATCACCAATCTAAAGGGAACTATCTCTTTGCAACATTTTTCCAATCCTGGCCAGATCTGAGCATGTTTGGTTTTTTGACTTTCATTTGTTGAAACTTGGAAGACCTCACATGGAAGACCTCACACTTCTACTGCCCCCAAGCAGCTAGACCCTAGACCCTATCAATGTGCTGGGGGACGATGTTGATTTTTCCGATCAATTCCTTCTTCGGAGTGGATCTATTGGAGGCGGATTTTTCCAGACGAAAAAAAAACATGAACATTTTTCACGCTAATACAAATTGCTGTGTGTTTGTAGGATTCGTTCCGGATGTTTTCCGCTTTTTTTGCCAATACGGGAGGAGTTTCGGCCATCTACCCCTGCCAAAACTAACATTTAAATAGTAGATACTTCTTCAAATGGTTCGAATTTTCCATTGTCATCCTAGTCTTCGGAGGTGTATTCTTTTTTCGGGCCCCCCGCCAAAGGTGGGAAGTACGACCGGAAGCTGCAGCGCTATATGGCGAACTTGCGCCTTGGATTTTTTTTCGACATGAAGAACATATCAACAGCTGCAGTGGATGGTGGAGCGAAATTTGAGATCGGTATCCCAATATTCCATTTTTTTGTGGGTGATTATACAATATAGGGATTCCCATAGTGAGCTATAAAACTTCCACCCCAAAAAAAGGGGTATAGGATTTCATCCAATATATCTCGCTTAAAACTTCGCTTTGGAAGCTTTAATCCCCCTTCCCTGAAAAATTTCACGAAAAATTCTCCTGAAAAGTTGCTTCCCATTCTTTTTTAAACGGACATTTGATTCACCTGAAGCCAACCAGCCTTTTTCCAGGGGTAGTTAACTCGCTGTTAGTTCTCAGGGTTCTTGTCCCAAAGGCCTGGTGGGGATGCCATGTCGGGTGGCTCTCATTTGCAACTTGGCCTGGGAAAATTGCTGGGGAAGTTGGGTACTCGTTTCCCTTAGGTTGTTGCCTCTCTAAAATGGAGAACCTTTGTCATTTGTTTCTAGACACATGATCATTCCCATATCCATTGAAAAAACTACATCAACTGGTCATGCAGGTCCATTTGCAACGAAAAACAGGATTTTTGGTCAATAGTAATGGAGGACGGAGCATTTGAGCATATATTCTTACATCTATAGATATATAGATATACAGCTATAGATATTTAGATATACATAATATATGTATATATATACTGTATACATCTATATATGTCTATATACCCCGTTGAACATGTGTAGTGGCCAGCCAGATTTTTGTCCATCATCAGTATTGAAATTCCTGTAAAAACACAGGTCAACCCTGGCCTCAGGCGTCAAATCATGAACGATTTTCTGGCTGGGGCTCCAAGTGGCTTAATGGGCTGCTTCTGCCTCGGTGCTACCAGCATGAGACTGGGTCTTTTGGGGACAGAAGATGGTAGGTCGTACAGGAATTAATTGTAATTATTTATTGGCTATGTTACAAAGCTGCCTACAGATCTAGAGGTGAGATCACAGATCATCTACAGAAGTTTTATATGATTTGAAAAGAAAAGCAAAGTTGGGTAAAGAATCCCAAAGTTGGGTAGATTCTTTTGTGTATACGTTTAGTAAGTAAACCAACCAACACTCATTGGTCCTTAATTCCAAGTTCAGTGGAGCTGTGATATCCGACATCCACAACCTTCTTTGTGCCAAGTGAATTATCATCAGCTCCACATGGGAAAGGATCAAAAAGTAGGAGGTTCAGGGGATAGTTGGATGTACCCCTACCAACGTACCCCTATGCGAAATCCCTATATAAGCCCTCTATAGTGAGTATTTATGGGTTAGAATCCCCAAGAATCCCTAGAGAAGACAAGAAAAACCTGGGAGGTATCGTATCTCAAACCTGGGAGCATTCCAGTGGGGACGATATTATTTCAACCATTGCTTTTTGAGGTTTCAAGACTTCCCCTTCGTGGTGATTTTTCAGCCATTTGGGGTAATAAACTCCAGGTTTTTCTTTTTACTCCTCCAGTCCGACAGTGATGAAAGGGGATGGTTTTCCAGTTGGGATTCGTCAGTTGGATGAAAGGCGGATTATGTGGAAATTCCCTTAGCTTCGGAGATGACCGATGATGATATTGACCGAGCCATTCGTATGCATGAAGGTGGGGCAAGGGTGGTGAGGTGATGGCAGGGGGCGAGGTGAGCTTGCTACTGATGTGATTTCTGTTTGAGCAATGACAAAGCTCTGGTTGTTTGGGTTTATATAGGGGATTATGCAACCACCTGGTTAAAGGCATTGCACTTTATTTTTAGACCATGGGAACCCCTATGAACCAACTTAACTAGCTTGCAGAATGTAATGGGATCTTTTTTTCATTTGAAATTGGTTGTGGTGAAATCAGGGATTAGCAACTCAACAGAAGTGGATGATAAACATGAGATTATGTGAAGGACTACTGTTGAGACACAACTTTTTCTGACATGAATCCATTCGTTTTTGCAACTAGACCTCCTGAAGAATTTCAAAGATACATCTTCAACACACTTCGTTTGATGATGGGCATAGGGTCAAATGTCACAATGTCTACAACCCATGCCCAAAGCCTATACAAAGCCATGCCCGCCGTTAAGCGAGATGAACTTTTCTTGTCGGATGATGGAACTTCAACCTTTTTTGTGTGATGGAAACATCCCAAAGCTACATACAAGATGCGCCCTAACCAGCGAACCAATTATGATTGGACTTCCAACCCCTATAAATGGCCGAAAATAAATGGGTAACTGTGGTTATTTCACCCTACTTATAGGGAGTATTTGACCACATTCATAACTGGTTTTTGGGGCCACCTTATGAATAGCTTGGAATCCGAAACATGTCCCAGGATTCCCCCTTTTTTGGGGGTCACCGAAAGGGCAATGAAAGAGATTCAGATACTTCAAATTCGAATGACTCGTCATGCAAAACGCCAAAACGGCCCAAGCCTACAAGATGTGCCCCGTCACTAGTTATAAGTACAGTAGGGTTATAACTCCACTTATAGGGGTTTTAACGCTAGTTACCATCTACAAGGCCATTTATAGGGGTAAAAACTCCACTTACAACTGGTGACGGTGCCCACTTTGTATCATTACTTTTTGATCACCTTGGATGGAAATGGATTCCTAAATGGATTCGCGATACACCTTTGTCAGTGGGTTCAAGAAAAAGAAACGCGCCAAAAAGACGATGATCCTTTGTAAAAAGTGCGATCACCCAATTTGGAAACCATCAGTTTTATCATCCCAAAGTCACTATTTTTGGGGGGTTCCCAAAAAATAGCCGCCGGAAGGATCACTGGGTTTGAACCTATATAGCAGGGTCTGGGATCTCAAAGTAGCTAGTGGCTTGAGGGGCTTTGGGATACTCAAGGTACAAGATCCCACCTATCCAAACCGCACATCATCCAAACAGCAGATATTTAGGGCAGATTGTATTTATTAAATTACTAGGTTCATGGTTTCAATTTTTTATTATTTTCACCCATACCTGGAGAAGATGAACCCGTTTTGACCAACATATTTTTCAAGAGGGTTGGTTCAACCACCAACCAGATTACCACCAAATCTTTTAACGCAACTACCGTGTTTTTTTTCCCACCGATCAAAACCACAGGCGACTCCTTGCCGGGTTTTCCTTCTCCTGACACCTTCGAATATTTGGCACTGTTAGGGAGCTGAGTCTGAGGGAAGGTTAGGGGTGAATTTCTTTGTCTTGAAGTTGGATGATAAAAGGCGGTGAAGCTTTTTTGTTCAACTTGATATTTATACATCATACATGTTGAACATTGTTTTTTGTATATGTATTGTTATTTGCAGACATATATCTACAGAAATTACTTTCTCAACTCCGAATTGTGTGTGGGTGAAGCAAATTTCCGAAAAGGAAGAGGAAATCCGAAAGTTGAAGATTTTTTCATTGTTCCTACTTTTGATGGTTCAGAAATCCGGCGAGAAAACCAGTTGAGGTTGGTAGTTTATCCTATTATTTACAGGGTTTTACACATCCCAGGTGGTGGATTTCCTCCAACAGTTTGTGAGAGGAATATCCATTTTCAACAAGCGAATCTATTACTGGGCAAATTCTGGAGACCATTCACTGCCGGTTGGTCACCGCAAACGGTGGTGATTGTAAGGGAATCCTCCCAAAATGCCCTGAATTCAGGCTTTGAAATTACACATTTCCCCAGATCTACGTATTTGAACGAAATTTGTCAGTAGAATGCTGGAATATGCTGGAATAAAACAACTTACTTCCAGGCTTCTACCAAGTTCGGACCTATCCAATATTTTTCTAGTCAAGAGGACACATCTTCAATTTTCCTGGCATTCCTGGCATGCTGTAGTCTGGCTATATTCGTCAGAGCTGTACTTGTATTTCCAAACGTTGTCACCCATTTGAAAGGGTCATATCCCATGACCAAAAATGGAACAGCTTCCTAAATCCTAAATCTGAATCTGGATTAGATGTTTTCTTTTCCGAAACTTCACATGACTTCATTCTGAATGAAAGGGTACAAGGTGGGCCCGTAGCAGTTATAAATGGGGTTATAACCCTTACAAATAGGATTATCATCCCAATTAACCATCTATAAGGCCATTTATAGGACTTATAACTGCACTTATAGCTGGTTTTGGGCCCACCTTGTAACAATAGCAGGGAACTCCCCCGCCATTTGATGCGCTATTTGTTGCCGCCTTGACCCCAAGGCCACATCTCCAACAGATTGCCATTCCGGCGGTGGAATGCGTGCACAACGTGGCCTCAGCACTGGATGTCGGGGATGTCCAGATGAAGCGATAACTCCTGCGGTACAAGAGGGGAACACATGGGTGTTTCCAAAAATAGGGGTACCCCAAAATGGATGGTTTATAATGGAAAACCCTATTAAAATGGATGATCTGGGGGTACCACTATTTTCGGAAACACCCACATCACTAAACCAGGCTGTCTTCCCATCATGGTTTCTTTACACACGAGACAAAACACCGAAAAGAATCGAAGAGATACATTCCCCCTTGGATGAATTTCTGAGAATGTCCGCCGTCACAAGAAATATCCATGAATTCTGATACAGAGAAATCAGCGACAAAAAAACGATTGGAAAAGGGTGGGACCAGGTTTATTTTTTTACGTATTGAAAGCAGTGCCATCTCGGAAAAAAATCACTTTAATCATCATGACTACTTAGAGGTTCAGGATACTTAGTAAGTGGATAGTAACCAAGGTTCTATTTCCGTGGGTTATATGTCCCCAAATCCTAGGGTTATAAACCTACATATAACCAGTCACTAAGTATCCTGAACCTCTAAGTAGCCTCCAGGCCTCCAAGGTTGCTTGGTTGCTTGGTATATAAATATGGACCCACAAAAATTGCGGGTTTTTTTGTCGAGAAAAATCGCAGGACCTTCCGTATAAGACGGGGCCAAGTGGATGTCCAGATTATAAACGGAGCTTATGGGACCAATCTCATGGAAATGGCCGAAAATAAAATGGGTATACAACTGGGGTCCCCAAAATCCCTACTTATAGGGAATAGTTATCACTATCTCATTATTACAACTGGCCCCATAAGATAACTGGTATGACAACCTTTTAGTATCACCACCCTGGTTATCAAAAAATCCAACTAGAAGGTTACATATAACTGGTGTCCGGGGACCCATCTTTTAGGAACCATCCGTTACGACCAAGTCATCCTCCCGAGGTCTTGTCCCAGCGCATGGCCAATGCCGTCTTCCGACGCTTTCCGAAGTTGGCGGAGGCTGGGGAGAAATGGGTCCAACGAGGATGTCCCAGGAATTTAGGATCAATGTTTAGTAAATGGCACATACTAGGGATGTGTCAGGAAGTTAGGAAAAGGTTATTATAAATGGGTAATTATGTTTCACCTACTGGGATATATTAGGGATATGAATGGTTAGTAAATGGGTCATTTCACCTACTTATGAATGGGATATGTTAGGGTTATAACTCCCACTGATCCTAACCTTTGATCCAAACTTCCAACGGGACATCCAAGAAGGGTTTGCCAGTTGGGGGGTGAGGGGTGTAAACTCTAGGGTTTTATGTGCCCTAAGAATCAGCGATTGGACCCTCCAAAAAGGAAGGGTTTGACTCTCTACAGCAGGGATCTCCAAACCACCAGTTTTGAGATCTCATGATTCTTAGGGTGGATATATTCGACCTTCATGGTGCTCACAAACTACAAGCCACACACGGCTGATGAGGTGAGTTTGGAACTGACCGCGCAGATCATCCAGGAACAGAAGGACAAAACACGTGTGGTGGTGGAACAGCAGGTGAGGGAAAGTCTGTGTGGAGTTGTTTTCTTGGTGGCTTCGGGAAAAAATATATCAAGTGTTGTGTTAGCAGTTTCTGGAGTATACTGCGAAGTTTCTTCGCTTCAGTGGTGAAGCGCAGGTTTGGGCCAAGCGTTTGATAGGTTTTTTTTTGAGGAAACATGAAAGCCAAGCATTGGAAAGTCGGTAGGTGAAAAATGAGTTGATCATAAATGGTTCAACCCCAAGCCATGTCTGCTTAGGCTCTTAACTGAAGCCTACGATTGTTGATGGTTCAAAAATCTGACTGACCAACTGCCAGCTCTTTGAACAGCAAGAAGTTTCTCTGAGGGCCGGTTGAGGGTGAAATTTTGTGATCCCGGGATGTCGGGATGCGAAAGTAGTCCTGTAGATATCCCATTCATGAGATGTCATAAACAGGGACGAAGAAAAGCACAGCATGGCTGGGTCGATGTATTGCCCCGGGATGAGCTCCTTCCTACCCTCTTTCTTACTGTTTGATTATGAAACCATAAGTAACCAGCTCGTCCTATCAACAATCTTAAGATTCAGTCATGTTGACCTGCAGGTGGCTTGTGCAGTTGGTTACCTTTTCACCAACGATTTGCCTGGGATCACAAAAGAGGAAGCGATGTTGAAAAAAAACCTCCCTGAAACTGACATACTGTTGATGGTTCAGAAGTCCGGCAATCACCAGTTGATATCGAGAATATGTCATTTTTCATAAGGTTTCATAGATAACAGCTAGTTGGCAGGATTTCTGAACCCATCAACAGTAGAACCTGAAAACGGAGGGTTGGAATCCGTTCGTTTCCTTTTGGGGCCCGGCCCATTTTCAGGGGCTTTAGCTGTTAGTTTCAGGGAGTTTTTTGTCAACTTGAACGGAAGGGGCAGTGATTGGAAAATGGTTGGTTAGTGTTGCTAGTTGAGCCAAGAACCTCAGAAATCCCCACATATCCCAATCGAATAGGCTCAAGTCTGTCAAGCAGCCAAGTCGATCGACCTGAGAAGAAGTGGAAACAATTTCAATGGCTCCAACTTATCATTCCATGAATACTTCACGAGGAAAGTCTTGGAGCTATGGGTATTCACCCAGAATTACCCCAAATCCAGGAGGTTACTTTCGCAGTTTTGAGAGTTTCCAACTGCTGAAAAGTTACGATGCGAAAATTATGGCGAGAGTTTTGTTTTTGGATGCAAGAGAGATGTTCGAGCTGAAACACTTCACTAGTATGAATCATGTTGATAGTGTTGATTCTCCTAAATCTACTGGCTGGCACCCGAGCATCACCTAATTTTTTTGGTTGGTTCCATGTTGATTTTCAGGGGGGGTGTTGGATATAGATGATACAAGTCCAACTTGGTATTCGATAGAGAAAGGTTGGGATTGCTTAGGCAGTTTCTATCTCTCCACCGCTCCAAAAGACCTGAAAAATCTCACTCGAATAGAAACGAATCTGCAAGGAGCACCTCTATATACCACAATTAACTTAGGTGATACTGTTGATGGTTCAGAAATCCCAAGGCCAACCACCTGAGATGTATATATAAAACCCTGTAAATAATGGGACAAGCTAACTACACTGTTGATGGAAGAAATTCTGCACCAGTTGATAGGTAGCTTATCCCATTATTTACAGGGTTTATACATCCCAAGTGGTGCAGGATTTCTTCCATCAACCGTATTACCCAGGTACCACAGATAGGTACTGTAAATATATGTATGACAAGAAATGCCTTGAGACCTTGACACCTCGGTACTTTGGCACCACGGAGAGTTGAATATTATATGTACTCGTATGTATACAGCATGCACATGTACATATATATATATATGTATACACCAAATCAGATCCATATATCTACTGTAAACTCCCTGGGGGGGCATTGTTTTTGTTGTTCAAAGATTTCCGGGACACCGAGAGAGGTCGTATTTGACGGAACATGGGTCAATGGAGCCCATGTACGAAGACAAGGACGGTGTCCTACTGAGAGGATGAATGCTGAAGTGTGTCATTGTGAAACTTCCTGAAATTCGTTGCAACATGGATGAGAGATACATCTACAGCTACACATTTTTATACTCATATTTTGATTCTGAAGTATATAGTTAATCAAATGTGTTTATGACATAGAAGAAACTTATGATGTGTCTTCTACTTTTGGTGGTGTGAACTTGTTTTCACCCTGGGCCATTGAATTCTAGTAGGTCACCTGGATGATTGAATCACCTGAACCTAGGGTAAACCCTCCTGGAAAAAGCAGGTGTTTTTTCCCGGCTTTGGAAAGCGTATCTTTTTTTTCTTCTCTTTTTTCGGCGAAGCCAGCCCTTTGAGCTCTTTTTTTTCTTCCCAGGTTAGGTTTTGTTGTAGAAGAAGTAAGAAATATGATGTGCCATCACCCTGAAATCCTACCTTCCAGTGAGGTCGCATTTGACTTGAAACCGACACTTGTTTTCGCCTGGCAAAGGACAAACCACCCTCGCCAGATGGAAAGACTCCAGGATCCAAGGAGGTGCCGTGTGGGGGTTGATTCACCTACCAAACGCATCGGTTGGATCACCATCAACATGGACCTAGCTGCCTACTTGATACCTGCTGCAGGTTGGATCAAGTTGGTGTACTGAAATCCCACTTTTGATAGAGGTGTTTATACATCTTAGGTGTTACAGGATTTTTTCCAACAGCATCAACGAAACATATAGTGTAGTCCATTTTGAGTTTGATTTGGCTTCCGCAATGCTGAACCATGTCCGTTTGCCAGTTGCTCTCAAGACCTAGTATATCATATGCATGTCAAAAAGGCTTGTTTTCTGTTCACGGCATTGGTCCTTTTCCACGATGATCCAATTATATAGAAGGAGGTAGAGAAGACACATTCAGTTTTCTGTGTGTTGGGCTGTTCCTTGTCTATCAAATTTTCATGAGGTTGACCCCGGCAGCTGATTTCATACCCTCCACTAAAGTACATCACTCTTGATTTTGATTACATTGCATATTGATTAGGATTCCCTACATTCGTGCTTTCCCTAGGCTTCCTATTTTGTTTTTTTTGGGAGATCCTGAAATTGCTTGAAATTGGATCATTGGAACGGGTCCATCTCCAGAAGCACTCGGGTTTTCATGTTTTTTTTCAGGATGCGAACCGCTATCTCTTCACCGAGCGTGGTGCGTTGGGGAAGACTCAGAAGCATTTTCTACTTAGGTGGTTCGTGGTAGTTGGTAGCGAGCGTTAGTAAGTTGGGTTATAAGTTATAACCCTATTCAGGGGACTTGTAGGGATTAATTATAGTTATACCGTTATACCCCAACTTATAACTGGTTACTATATTGCTACCATGAGGTTACCACCATTCGTGGACTACAAGTGGACCTTCGAGGTTTGGGAAGGGGCAAAGTGAAATTCCACACCGGATACCCAAGTTGCCTTTTTGCATCTTTGAAGCCGGAAGTTACCTTTTTTTCCAACTTACACCCCTGAAGATTAACATTTTGCACATAATCAAGGTTTGGTTCCGATCATTTTCCTGTCTTTTCATGGGTGATTTGTAGGTTCCAGCCGTTAATCTTCCAGGGTGTACCATGTTTCATTTATTGTTTTTGTAACAACAATCTATATACTTGTTGAATTTCCAGGGACCGGGTACCTACAGCCCTCAGCAAAATTTCGAGGCCTGATGCCAAGGACGGGGGAACTGCGTCGGTGGCTTTGGGGTTTCAAGGCAATGGTGAAACTACAAGCGAAATGGCCTTCAAGATGGGCGTTTCGGATCCAGTTTTAAATGGGATCAAATAATCCCTATAAGTAGGGTGAAATAACCCCAGGCAAACCCATCTACAATGCCATTTATAGGGGTTATAATCCCAGTTATAACTGGATCCTTTTTGCCCATCTTGTTGGCCAACCAACATGACTATTTGTTTAACTATTTTCTTGGGAGACTTGTGCACAGGCAAAGCTTGGCGTGCTCTTCAAAAAAATGTTGGCAAAGGGAAGTGTATGGGTATCAATTGAGGATGGAAGATCTTGATGGTCCTCCAATCATCCAGGGAAAGGGATGGAAAAAACAGCATCCAGGAAAAGTTGGATTTGATTTTCAGCCGGCTTCCTTAGAGGTAGAATCCCTGATTGCCATATGGGAGTCCTCCTGAGATTTGTTGTAGGATCCTTCCTTTGGGGAAAAGGCGGTACAACAGCTGAAGGTCTGGTTGAGGGGGAAAGGGGTGGTTGGTGGTGGTTGGATGTTGGTTGGTGGTTGTTGTCGTTGTTGTTTGATGATGATGATGATGATGATGATGATGATGATGATGATGATGCTGGTGGTGGTGGTGGTGGTGGTGGTGCTCCCGGTGGAGGAGAAGGAGCTGGAGACATTTTTGATCATAGCTCCCTAAGACAGATATAACAGGATGTTTATGAGACAGCTGTTTTCATACATAAACATGTAGTCGTTGGATTTGCCAAAACTCTCTGGGAACACAAGTTTTCCATGTAAATTAAATCCGTGGAAATATAAATCATGGAAATGGCCAGGCATCACCGATATGATCCACGAAGGATTCCGTCGCACAAGAAGGAAGTTTACCCTGCAGGGAACGATCAACATATCCCATCAAACTGGAAAAGGAAAATCTTCAAATATACCACAAGGGTGGGGATGATATGTTAGTTCCCAGGAGGGCACTTTTTTTTTTCTCGTGGCTCATTTTGGATCAATTAGTTAGCATACTTGAGATCTCCCTATAACTTACATCTTCAACTTGGGTAGTGCGGGGGCGGAGCCATGGGCAGTTGGATGGTCGCTGTGGTTAGCTGAGAAACGGTTGACCTTTTTGGACTGAAGTTTATGGGAGATTGTTTGAGATAGGTTGGGTCCCCTGTATCATGATGTATCATGTTGTATCCCTGTTCCATGCCTTTGTCAAAATATCAGCACAAATCTGCAGATCACTTCTCTTCAGGTTGCAAAACAGTCAAGACTCGGAATTCTAACATGATCTTTACGTGGAATTTGTGTGACGTGGATACACCTTGGGAAGCTTCAGCAAAACACAGGGAACATCCAACCAACAGCGCCCATCCAACCCATGGCGCTTTCGGACACGCGGGACTACAATCGTGCCATTGCACGTGGAAGTTGGCCAAGAGGCGGCTGTTGCCACAGGGTGGTGAAGTCTGATAGGTTGCTGCATCTGAGAATCAATGGTTGGTTCAGATGATTCATTTTCCCCTTGGGGCCCAAAATGTTGGGCTTATTTTCTGGGGGCGAACTTAAGCTGTTAGTTTCAGGGGAGGTTTTCTGGTACATCCTTTGCTTTCAACGTTTAGGGAAAACCCCACCTTTTTGAAGGTGCACGAAAAAAGCCCGATTGTTGTGAAATGTGACTGGCATTTCCCCTGTTTAATTGTAGGATCAAGTGTACATCTTTTCATTTTGTTGGAGTTTGGCTGGACCGAAGCAACACTGCATTTTCATGACTCTTCGCAGAATCTAGAGATTGGTTGCACCAACTTGGGTACCAGACATTTGCCTGCGCTAATGTATGGGATATAATTACGAAGTTCTCCACTTCAATTGCGCTTTTCGGTTGGAGAAGTTCGGTGGTCTTGGTGTAATGACCTTCGCAGCATATACATTTTACAGTGTATATCAGGTGGATTGTCTTGCCTTGGTTCTTACGGGGGGCCCTCAGAAAAGCTCCCGTTCGAATCTGAAACATTACATTAATCAAGGCCTCAAAACAAGGCCCTGATGGATCTTCAGGATCCTGAAGAAGTTCCAGGTGATTCAATTCGTGACCCAACCGGGCACCTTTCCAACCTTTGATTTCGGGTCACGGTTTTTTCATCATCCCAAAAAAGGGCACGTTTGCAGAACTGCGCAAGGTTAATACCCTCCGTAAAATTAACAGTTCGCACCTGAAAATGGATGGTTGGAATACCAGTTTCCTTTTGCGGCCCGGCCCATTTTCAGGTGCTTTTGCTGTTAGTTTCAGGGAGGGTAACCCCATTTTTTAAATACAGTTTGCTACCTTTCTGGTGGTAACATCTTTGTGTTTTTCTTTAGCAAGTTGTCGAGGCTTGGCCTTGTTGCGAGAGATTGAAAGGGTGCAACTTCAATCCGATGCTCGAGCGGAATTCGTTCACCGGGATGCGATGGGGGTCCATAAGGTGGGAAAACTTTATATAACCCCATTCCCTGAAAACTAACGGTGGGTACCTGAAGCACTGTGGGGGGGGGGTTGGAAGATGGGTTATTTTTTTTTTCAAACGGCAGATGCTGTGTTAATTTTTGGGGAGTGTTGTAGCTCAACTCTTCACTCTTTTTGCTGAAATTTGAGGGCCTTTTGCCATTGCTGAGCTGAAATGTGATGTGCATCATCCTTTTTTGTTTAGTTTGTGTAATTGTGGGTTAGAACAACAACACCCAACAGCGAGTAGGAAATGATAAGGTATCCTTTTCAAGTGTCAAGGTTTTTCTTAAAAAACACAATTGATTGGGTTTACTGACGCATTTTTATTTCAAAAAATCAACATATTTTACAACAAAACAAGCCTATAGACAAACAGATAAATGAATACAGCAAAGACATACGTGAACGAGTCATAAAAAGGCGTCGTTGAAACCAAGCTAATACATTGAGGGTTGAGGGTTTAGTTTTTTGAAAAGTACGTATGAATATATCTATTCTTATATGCATATGCGCCATATGTATATTTCTTTATCACGAGATATGTATGTTTTACCGTACATGTTTCTAGTTTTTCCTAAGACATTTTTGTTCCAAGATGCTGTAGTACTTTCTTTCTTTTTCTGTACAAGAAAAAACAGTCAAACAAGCACAACCCTAAAGCCCCAAACCCTAGACTTTATTGGCTTAGTTTCAACCACGCCTTTCGCAAATCGCACATTTCGCTTTTTTTGACTTCTGGAAATTCAGCTCTCTCAAATCTAAAACTGACTACAAGGTGGGCCCAAAAACCAGTTATAAGTCGAGTGAAGTAATCCCTATAATTGGCCGAAAATCAACGGGTTTGCCTGCGGTATTTCGCCCTACTTATCGGGGGCCCCATTTCACCTCATTTATAGCTGGGTTTTTGTGCCCACCTTGTAGTTGGTGGTAATTAATGCACCATGGTTTCTGCCGTAGTGTTTCCGCTGCGAGGACTTGATCAGTTTTAATTCGGCCATCAACGTCTGTGGTTTCGGTGGCGTATGGGCAGTGGGAGCTTTGTTGTTGGATGCTACGACGGCAGAGATGTGGTGATCAACGGTTGGGATTTTTGTGGGTTTTCATTTAAAGACCACATGTAAGACGGGGGGAAATGTTGCGGGTTACTGTAAACCATTCATCTCTAGTTCCAACCCAAAAAAGCCAGAGGGGATAATGAGAAATCCCTTTATAAGTGAGATTCCGAGCTTTTCTTAAAAATGATGTGGCTTTGGAGTATCCCCATTGAAAAATAGGAGTTCATGGGCTGTCAGCTGACCCTGGCAAGGATGACCTCAATGTTTTCTGATATGGTTCTACCAGGGTCATCGATTGAAGATCGGGGGACTGAGGAGAAAAAGGGTGCCAGCTTCCATTTTCAGAGATACACTTTGCTACCCGCAAATTTATCCCTGAAAGAAAGGAAATTTCATCCAAAATTAAGTGTTAACATCTAAGCAGATCATTTATACAAACTTGAACCCCCACAGAACCCAGCTGAGGATGAGCTTTCTATCCATCGGAAGAACCCTGACATTATCTCTTTCAGCAGCGTCATCGCTGCCTTTCAGAAACAGCTGCAGTGGCGCTTGGCTGCCAGCCACTGGGATGAAAATGGTTGGTCCAATTGAGCACTTGGTGGCGGCCGTGGCGGCTCTGTTGGCCGGGAAAACTGTGGGGTTTTTTCATCTTAATTTTTTCCGCAAGGTTTGTTTGGGAGTTGCCGTGAAAAACCCTGGTAACTTTGAGTGGGTACATAATCTAGTCTATTTTTTTTTAATTTCCAGGGATTATACTAATTTGCCCAGCAATATACAGTAGTTCCTTTTTTTTTGGGACATTCGTTCATTTCCGGGGGGGTAGTTCTTGACGATCAAGTTTTCAGTTCGCGAGATTATATGAAAATGATGGTTTGAGGATGGTTCGGGCTATTTTATCAAGTCTTCCTAGCGAGATATATCGGATCATGATGTTTTTTTATGTTTGGATTTTGGGGTCTAATTTTGCGGAGATGAGCTTCATACAGGGTTTGGGAATGAGCACAAAGCTTTTCAGTCCATGTTTTTTTTTTCGCCGGACGACAGAGAAACACGAAAAAACAACTGGGGCGAGTTTCTAAGCAAACTGGAAGCTTCCCTCCAAAGATCTTTTCCGGTGGGTGGGAAACTAAGATATCTCTTCCCAAAACAATTTTTGAAGATGATGATTTTATGGGCTTTCAACAGTCAAAGGCGGGATATGTATGTTACATGCTTCCTTCGGTCTCCAACTCAGTCCATCATACCCAAAGCTGGACGCCGGATCGTCGGCGACTGGAGCCCCATCATTTTTTCACGGGGCTATATATGTTGTTAAACTTCGGGGGTGTACCAGTGGATGGAAAGTCTACTATGGAACTCAAATCAGAAGTTATGCCAAAAGGAGCTGCAAGACGCCTTCACAGAACAGGACGAAACATAGGCATATACGTAGTTCTGTCAAAGTTAGCCTTTACCAATGATGCCCCGCTTTCATGTCATGCACGTTAGGGTTTTGGATGTGGGGTTGATGATGATAATTTGACACACTTCATTTGAAAACTGACGCCATTTCATAGTCCCTTTGTTGCTCCCCAACCCAACCATAAGGTAAAATCCCAGTGAGGCTTGTTGGTGGATGTCCAAATCAGTGCGCAACGTCCCAACGTCATCACCTACAACACAACCCTCAGCACTTTGGGCCAAGCAACGGCTACTTTGGCATCGAAGTTGGTGTACCTGTTTTGGTGCTTCGCAAATTCCGGGCTGACTTGCTGCCCGGAAAACTAACGAATATCGCCTGAAAATCAATGGTTGGAAATAGTCCCTTTTTAGGGGACATGTTAGTTTTCTGGGGTGTATTTCATGGACCCAAATGACAGATGTTTTTCAAAGCAGGCTTAAAAAGGTATATATTTGCAGAAGAAGTGACGATTGTAATGTACATATTCTACTTTACAGAACAAGTGATGATTGTAATGCTTGTGGTCACGACATTGGGAGGTGGACACCGTAAAAGTATCTAAGGGAAACCTCCCAAAACGACCCAAGATTTCAGGAATTTGGGAATTTGAAGCGCCAGGATCAAGTCATTCAGGAAGCTTTGTGCAGCCAATACCCAAGATTTCCCGGAATCTTTTCGGGCTTTTCAATTGGGGAAGATTCCCATTTTGACTAATGTTTTTCAAATGGGTTGAAACCACCAACTAGATATTATCACCATTTGACTGGGTGCGAATGTTAGACACCGAAACTACTGAGGAAACCCTTGCAGTATATAAGTCACATCGTTTTCCAAAGATGGTCAGAGTGGGAGGTTCATGACACTGTCACATCCCCCTCAGGTTTTTCAGATTGAAGCAATCCTCCCCCTTTTTGGGTGAGACAAAACCCACTGGAAAAGCTGTTTTTTTGCATGAGAGGTTTGGCCACATGCTGCCCAGTTATTTCAAGTACGTGGCATCAGTCCAGTTGATGTGATCTCCTTTAACGCAGTAGCTTGGTGTGACATTTGAAGGAAACCCAAATGTTGTTGTTGTTGTTGTTGTTGTTGTTGTTGTTGTTGTTGTTGTTGTTGTTCGATGGGGTTTGGTTCCTGGTGTTTACCTCAGAAGCACACATGGGGGGTGATTTCAGCCCTGGTGAAGAGGTAGATGGTTAGGTCTTTGAGGATATGAGGTGGGCCCAAAAACCGCTTGTAAATGCGGTGAAATACTCTAAAAGTAGGTTTTTTTCACCCCAGTTACCCATTCATTTTCGGCCATTTATAGGGGCCCCAATAACTCCGCTTATTACTGGTTTTGGGCCCACCTTGTAGTGTTTGTAAAGGAATGGTCAAATGACGGAGGCTTTGCGTTGCATCTACTTTTCCAGCAGTTCGTTTGTTGACTGGTGGCTATGGTGTGTATCAGAGTTTCAATTAAAGAACCATCTAGATGCTGGCTAGCGACTCTTAAACATTTCAGAAAAATCCAGGTTGGTGAACCTCCAATGTCCTGAAACATAGCCATTTAGTGAAGATTCCCCTGATCATAGACTACCTCTGTCTTGATGAATGATGACTCACTTGACTCAAATTTTTGCAGGGTAAAGTCACAAGGCCAATTCGGAAAGTCCACGACTGACTTGGCAATGAGCATCAGACGGTTTTTTTTCTCCAAACCTCCAGAATTGCTGACTTTTCCTGGGCCAGCATGGTGTGGTTGTTAAACATCACCTTCAGGGGCTGAACATGAGGGTCATCCACCCGTTTTTTTTTGTGATGTTTAAGGGCGACATGGGATATTTACATAAATATATACATATAAACATAGCAAGCCTTTTTGTAGGGCCAAATTCGAATAGATGAGATGGTGGGGAAAGCTGTCCCGAAATCGCGGATCTGAACATGGGAGCTTGAAATTTGGTGAAATATCTTTTGGGTCTGTATCAAAATTTGGGAACTCTCTTCAAACGGTCCCACTTTTAGTAAGAAACCCAAAAAGCCTTAATAGAATCACCCCCTTTTTTTGAGATATGCCCAGATAGCCATTTCCAATGTACTTGTAAAAGTTCCTTTGGGGAGAGCATGGTCTACTTACGTTGTTTCTAAAAAAGACCCTTCGCTTTTGGCTTCCTCACTTTTTGCCAAAGGTGATTTTGATAATGAAAGCCCGCTAGCGGATCTCATGACACAGATATTTGTTTGATCTTCACTGGATATTCTTCTATTCTTGAGCACAAAGGAGAGTGAAATACCAATATTAGTTTAGGCCGATCTTTCATCAATCCTTCATTTCATGTATCCTTGCCCTTTCTACATCTTGCTTCTTTTTCCTTCACGATTGTTCTGTCCGATCCCCTCATCGCCCCTTAGCCTTACCCCAACCGGAAAGAACTAGAGGTATTGAAGGCTTATGAGCGTGGTGGAAACTGGGAAGCAGCCATACATCTCTTGAAGGATGATGATTTGAAACCCACAGTGATCACCTATGGCACTGATGCTTGGGATAAACAGAAAATCGACCTGGACACTGGTGACGTGATTTTTCTTAAAAGACAATAAATTCTTTCAGGTGGGATCGTGTTGTGTAAAGACCTCAGTGGGTGAGTTTGTAAATGCAGCTGAGCAATGAAAAAAGGCACCAGGTTGTTTAGGGTATATAGAGAAATTATACTACCCAGTTATGTGGGGATTATAATAGACCATTATAACGATCCCCATTAAGCAAGCAGTATAGCGGAAAGTGAGGGACCCCGTTTTTTTTTTTGAGGCTTAGCTGGAGTTATGTTTTTGTTGGGTGGGTTTTTTTCAAGGTCATGACTGCTTGTGGCCTGGTATCACATTGGCAACGTGTGTTGCAACTGCTGGCCACATGGGAAGCGAATAGCCTTGAAGCGAATCTCATCATGAGACCTGAAAGAATCATGAAAATGGTGGTTGGTTCGTTGGTTGGTTGAGATCTTTATATGGCCCAAAGAAAAGCAAACAGGTGGAGGTTTGTATGAATCAAGCATTTTTTAAACCTGAAAGTATCGGTGAATGGTTGAGTACTATGTAACTGGTGGTTAAAGATGGTGGAACTTATCCAAGGAAGCAGTTATGAAAGGGAACTGTTTTTGTCTTGGATGCAGACTTGAAGTCATCCGACGTCACATCAGACTTCTTTTTGATTTTGTACAGCCAGTTTCGCAATCATTACCAGTGTTTTGAACACTGACTTGTCCAAGGGCTCTATCATTCTTTCACAGTTGCACATAAGTAAAGGGAACTCTATTGAACAGATTCCTCAAAACAGTAAAACCACCAGCCACCAACAGTAGTCCATATAAAACCCCCCAAAGGAACCATTGATTTGAAATCAACCGACCCGCGTTTTCTTCACTGCTCCATTCGCCCCAACATTAGTCTATGACGCAGCTGTTTGAAGGGCACCTTCAATATCCCAACCTGAACAGTTAACGAAGTGAACATCAGGTTGTGTTTCAAAAAATAACCCACATTTTACACCGCGGAAGATCAACAGCTTGAACCTGAAAATGATGGTTTGGTTCAGAGGATTTCCGGATTTCCAGTGGTGTATTCTCAGGTTCCATGTTAATCTTTCGGGTGTAGTAACTTACAATGTGGCAAGAGTTAGAAAACACTTCTTCAAGGTTTCTTTTCCTGGTTGTTTCAACAAAAAAAGGGTGAGCTTTGGAATCAAGAAACATAGTTTTGCAAGACAAATTTGAGGATACCTGATACTGTTGATGGTTCAGAAATCCGTTGATCACCAGTTGAGGTTGGTAGTTTATCCCTTTGTTTACCAAGGTTTTAGCACCATCCCAAGTGGTGATCGCCGGATTTCTGAACCATCAACAGTATCTTTTACCTTGGGCCCAAGGGATGGGAGCTGGTAGGCCCAGTAGATGCCTTGTTTAGCGGGGCCCCAAGAAATGCCTTGTGATCCAGGAAAGGGGGATGAAAATTAAGGTTGGTTTGGAGAAAAATGATATTACTGTAGCCTCCTGCCAACCAAAAATATCACCATCACCAACAGGCATGTTTGAAGATGATTTTTCTTTTCCTGTGGGGCTTTGTTGATCGTTCCCTTGGAGGGTATGGAAATTCGGGTGATTCTCCCATCCCGGCAAGTTGATCTCATGATTCTCACGACGCCTTTCTTGAAGTTGAGCCGCAAGGTTAAATGGCTTGAAGTTCGCTAATTCGCTAAGCATTTCTTTTTTTGGTGTAGGAGCCAAGTAGAGATACGCAGCCAACAAAAAAGAACTTAGAACTGGCCGGATGTAAGATGTTGCCACTCCCAAAGAAACTCCAGGCAACATCAACATCGGCAATTTCCAGCTTTCTTCGTTGAGGGTTGACTGGTCAACTACATACTCCTCTTGTCTTCCTGAAATCTGTGGAAGTGCAAGCCGCCATGGATATATGGGAAATGTCATCCAGTTTTTCCCTGCAATGACTTGAGCGTCGTCCAGTCATATTGAGGTATAGTGCGGCGATCACTGCGTGTGGAAAAGCGGAACAGTGGCAAGAGGCTCTGCACCTCCTGTGCCAGGCGAGAATTCCTAGAAGGGTTGAGTTGTTTCCCTATACTTGGAGGAGCATCCCATTTTTGTAAGCACTTAGCAACCATGGTAATCGGAAGTCCCCAATTCCTGGGGTTGTGGGATCCCTTTATAAATGGCCGAGATTTATGGCTTATACATGGGCTTACTAACTACTTTCTAGGTGGGGTGATCCCCTTTAGTCCACAATTCCTGAAACCATTGGCTGCAGGAAAGAGGACCTTCGTCTCGTCTTGATGTTTTTTTTCTTTTGCTTTGTGTCGGACAAAGCTGATTGTCATTGATCATAGAAATACATCAAAGATGTACGTGTATGACTGTCATGTGGTTGGGTTCGGAAGCAAGGTTTACAGAAGAACGGAACTACCACACTTGTTCCTAGCCACGTTGGGAAGGGTCAGTTGAAGGAAGTAACAGCTTGATATTGATGTGTTTTTTGCGGCCCAATCAAAACTATTGAAGACATAGCATGTCTTCATTTGTTTTTTGAAATAGGACCACGAATTAATCATGTTAAATTTTGGGATTTACGCCTGAAGTTTAATAACAGCCCAAAACAAATCATGCTTGGAAGACCACTTTCCTCTTGGGATCACAACTTTTCAGTATCTTAAACTTCCGGGGGTGCATACATATTAAAAATGCTTCAGTCGCCAAGGCACGCCATCAACAGCTGCAGCCAGATGTAGTGGCTGCCACAGCATCCATGGATGCTGTGGTTTCGCAGGCGGTGGGGAAAAACTGGGCCGAATACTGTTGGGTTGATTTTCTCATCCCTGTCGTAAAACTATGGGAAGAGGATGACAGATTTGTAAGCAAATGGTTTTCCCAGGTGGTGGCAACTCAAGTATTTTTGTTGAACATTTTCGCAGCGAAAATTGGGGAAGATGAACCCATTTTTGACGAGCAGATTTTGAAAACTTGGGTTGGTTCAACCACCAACTAGTATATATAAATTCCTACTAGATTATGGTAGCTTTGTGTGAAAAATCTGACATTTTTTGGGATCATCACATGAGGTGCTGGGGTTTCTTCTATCCATCCATGCTGCCATGAATGAACTTCAGGATCTCTTCTTTGAAAAGATGTTTCACCAAACGGCTAATTGCCAGTAAAAACCCTTGTCATCCAGGTCATAAAAGTAGGTTTTTCGTACATCCTGGGGGAATTTCATGTTGTGATGGTAAGGGCGTTTAGGCCTATTTTCAGGGTGCGAACTGTTAGTTTACCAGGGTGTAAGTCCTTCATTGTAAAAACATAGCCATTTTCCGGATATCCATGAAATCAAACATGATCTCAGTAAGTGTTACTCCATGACAGCAATTTTTTTCGTATCCAGGACTGGTCCATAGCTCTTCACATCTTCGAAGATTTGGGAGGTGCAGCAAGCCCTGCGGTTATTGCAAGCCCATGGCGACAAGGCTTACAAGCTTTAAGGCGTTGTCATGGTGATGTGGTTGGACATAATGCAGTGCTCAGCAGCATCAGTACTGCAGGGCGATGGAAAGATACCTGGCACCTTTTTGGTTGTGGCGTTTAATTGGGATTTTTTCTGGGAGGGGATTTCCTAATTTTGAGGTCTACATAGACCCCAAAACTAAAAGCCCCTGAAGTTTCCTTGCGGCCTTCGGCCTATTTTCAGGGGCAAAATGTTAGTTTGCAGGACCCTTTTTACACACAAAAAAAAATACTTCAGTGGAAGCTAAGCCACACATGGATGGTCCTGTGGATGTATCAAGTAAAGATGGAGATTTTTCGGAGCCTGCAAGATGACTTTTGGTGATGAACAAAAGAGGACCCAACGTGTTGGGTGGTTGATCATTCACTCATTCGTTCATTCATGCATGCATGCATGCACGCATTCATTCATTGCATGAATGTGAACTACAACATTCTGTTAATAGGAATGATGACATCATGCTCCTATGAGGAGTCATTATGTATCAACACAGGATCGGTCTCTTCCGCGTTTTTCTTTGAAACAAAGCTCCTGTAAAAGTGATGATTTGGGTATCCTTTTCCGACGAAACCTGAAATTACAATGGCAAAAAATATTGGGAACCGATCTCTCTTCGAAATTCTACTCATGCTGTAGTTCTGCTACAAATTTATATATATATATACATATACATATCTTTTTTGAACAATAACTAGCCCCCGAATTGGTGAAGACTGTATTTTTTCTGCCCACTTCATGATGGTGTTGATTTTTCAAGAGGTTTTTCTAATGCAGGGAAGTCCCTGCAATAACTGCGGTGATTCAAATCCACCACGGTGAACATTGCACCACTTCTTCAAGACGCTTACTTCTCACTCTACTTGCTGTCGTTCAGAACACCATCTAAGAATCTAAGGAAGCTTTCCAGATGATGAAAGACATGCAACTGGCGCGCTTAGCAGATACTTGGAATGTTCATTAGTTTTCTTTTCAGCTTTTGAAAGTCAGGGCCCTCAAACTTCCTTCTCAATGTCGTCCCACCTCTTATTTCCATCAAGAAACACCTGGCTTGTTTGTACATAAACGCATTTCAGCAGTTTCCGAAAATAGTGCTACTGGCAAACCCTAATGATTGACTTCTAAGTTGTTGGAGTATCTAAAATTTACAAGCATCAGCCATGAACGGCGTCAAACGCGTGATTCAGTTTGTCTGTGGTTCATCACATCTTAGAAGCCTCAAATGTGGAGAATTTGAACCTGGATAGGGATCAATGGAAACTAAATCAGAAAAAAACCTTGGTTGATTAGGAACAATGCATGCACTTTACGAATCCAAGATGTATAGCCTTTCAAGAAAAGACATCACTGTGAAGTTCCAAACTGTTTGGCTATAAAGTTCTAGTCATTCTCTACCTGACTTTGAAAAAGTGGTTTAACCTATTTTAGACCCACATACCAATAGTGGTGAATTACAGTAAGATTGTTTTCTCCTATCATCAGTGCTCTCATAAGCAGGGTCATAAACGAATCAGCCATGCTGTATCTCCAGCCGAAGAGATTCGGCTTCCCGCAGACCAAGTTATAGTACTGAAAAAACAGAGATACCTGAGAAACACCCAATTTTTGGTACCCTCAGGTGGTGGCTGCCTGTTTTTTTTAAATCACCTATATACATTAAAGAAAACCCAACAAAAATCTGCGAGCCACTTTCAACACAAACGTGTTTTCAACTGAGGATGTGATCAGCTATAATAGCGCGATGACATCTTCTGAAAAGACCACTTTGTGGCATTTTTGGCCGTGGGCTCTCCGCCTGCTGAATGATGTGAAGGCGGGATGGGTGAAACACAGCGTTGTGGCCTGTAATGAGGGATCTAAAGGTGAGATAAAGTAGACCAAACCACCTCTAGTAGGATGTTGTAGGGAAGTTAGGATCAATGACTAGTTAAGTGGATTGGTTATTTTTTGCTTACTTTATTACTGTAGGGCTTTCATTCTAATTTTCAGCGTTTCCTGGCGTTGATTCCTGCAAGTTGGCTCCGACACATCTATGGGCAGAATGGCAGGTTGGTTCAAAACGGGCCCTTTTTTACCCCAAGGAACCGGTTACGGCAAGGGATGAGCTCGTAAGCTTCCTGCTTGGCTTGAAGATTTTTGAGGATCCTGGAAGCTTCACCGGGGTTCACCAGGATTTTTCAATGGAAAGTAAGATGTGATACACTCTTCAGGTTGATGGTTTATTAAGGTTGAAAGTGATCTTCAGGTACAATCTTCATGTTGGTACAATCCCATCCCTGGATTTCAGCCTGGATGGGAAAATCTTTAGGTTTGATGATGGGAAGTCAGAAGGTTAGATTACCCGAAATTGGCATCCAGGTGTATCCAACTTTTGCCACGGATGGCCATGGTGCTGGGTGGCTTTCCATCGTTTTTTTTCCAAAAGTCCGAAAAAAACAACCAGATGGAGTGTATGGCAGTTTGCAAGTATCAATGGATTTTTCTCCTTGGGAGGATTGATGGTAATATACACCTAAACCAATGTATACCTTGTATCTAAATGATATTGAATGGTTTATACGCTACCAATTGGATGATTATATGCTACCTACCACCCTTGCTCCCAAAACCAGAAGCCATGCTCGTGAATACACAACATCACCAAACATCAGGTATATACCTAATATAAGCTGTATGGATACGGCTTATGTAAGGGAAAACCCACCCCCAAAATAGCCTATTTTGGTACATGGAGGTACCTGAAATTCTTGGTGAAGACAAGAAAGACACGAAAAACGATCAAAATATCTGGCAGCTGCCATGAAGTGTACATCTACATTGGCCGGGAAAATAGACCAAAAGGAATGCTTCCCTTCCGTTTTTCTTTTTTTGCAAAAGGCAATTCAAAAGGCTCATCATTTTTTTGAATGCACCAACCCCACAAGAAACAATGGTGTTTCTACCAACACTTTTTTTTTGCCTGCCAATCCATGGAGATTGGACTTGGGGATGAAGTCTTCGGTGGGCAGGAGATGCAACTACGAAGCAGTGCGATTACATACAACACAGCAGTGAGTGTTTGCCAGGAGACCGACATGGAAAGCTGTAGTTACAGCTTCATCCAAAAATTTGCAACACAGCGGTGTGTTTTTTTGTTTGGCGAATTTTTGGATGAAGCGTTTTTTTTGAACACAGCCAGGAAACGGAAACCACCTCGGAAAATGAAGGGCTGGTTCACCCAAAAATCAGCCAAATTAAAAATGAAAATTAAGAGAACACAACCTCCATTTTTTGGGTTCCAGCCATTAATTATCCAGGGTGTAAGGGTCGTGTCGGATCCGGACTTTTAAGACATTCGACCCTCCCGACACAAAGAATACCTGACATTTGAGGTCTGATGTCCGGAATTATAAGAGCTGGGTTGTTTTTCTAAGGGGTGTGTTGTAACTTGCTGTAACGAGCTTCCCAGTGGAAACAATGCTTAGAATATCGGATCTCCTCGATTGGCTTGAAAAAATTCTTGATTCAATCGACATCAACATTATCTTACATCGACAACCATAGGGCCCAATGCACCCCTCCATTTATGGTCTTAAACCGACCTCAACATTTCCCTAGGGCCATTTTTTTCGCCTGGGAAAACCGGGGTATTTGATGGAAAGAGATTCAGAATTGAACGAAAGCTTCAACCTTCAGGTTCTCGACTCCAAGTTTTCAACTTGGGGTGAGCTGTTAGTTGCTGTTAGTTGTGGAACTCTGGCATTTGAGGGCTACAACAAGCAGGGGGTTGTATCAGTTCATTGAGGTGGATACGGTTACACTCAACTGGGTACTGTATGTTTTTTTTTTCGAATCCATTGACATGAAGGATGGACCAGTCAAGTCGGGATACCCTGGAAAGTCACAGGTTCTCCCAGGATAGAGTTTTGCAAAAATGGTAGTTTCATTGTCAGGGGAATCTCTTTTTTTGGGACCTCAAGTCAGGTTAAAGAGTTTAGTGAATTATGATAACTTGCCGGAAAGAAAGGCACACAGGGTAAACAGAGCCATGAATTGAAGATTCACCATTCGGAATGATTGAAAGCCATACTCCATATTTCCTTATTGCGTGTTGATATACCCCCCCCTTTAGCAAAAGTACAGGGGGGGGGGGCGGCCTAAAGTACAACACAGGATTTGTACTTTTTTGCCTCTGGATTTCTCCTAGTATGCATATATATTTATATTATATTTATATATA
>Ga0126337_10000119_pt1 | contig 29502 bp, 15 predicted proteins | sample DipCmetagenome_FD_92527 | JGI IMG/M metagenome (GOLD analysis project Ga0126337, IMG submission 92527) | Coral microbial communities from La Bocana,Puerto Morelos, Mexico - Diploria C A metagenome | ecosystem: Host-associated > Invertebrates > Cnidaria > Coral | place: La Bocana,Puerto Morelos...
ACGCTCAGAAATTCACGGTGTTGTAATCGATGATTCATTTTCTTTGACGTAAATATTTGTCGTTCTTTCATAGGGTGTGGTCGCATTCGACGAGAATGGAAATAGAAGGTGTAAGGTGTTCATCCGACAGTTTAGAAAATCTAGTAAGTTAATGTTAAGAAAACTACTGACTATCGTTGGAAACATTTTCTTGAGAAAGCAGAAGATAGTTACATTTTCTCGTTTGCTATGAAAAGGTTGCTATGGAAAGGTTAACACATTCATTCATTCTCTTTCATACATACACAGTTGGCCCTCAAGAGGTGGGAGTGTATGACTACAATCCCCCCACCCTGATCCTGAAGGGAAACTCAGGAGACAACAATACACCAGTGGTTTTGAAATACATGCAATGGCCAGGTACGTTGATTTATGTCCCTGAAAATTCCTTGTTTCTTCAAATGACTCTTGGACAAGACATGTACCTCTGAGATGTGTTTGAACTATTGATGACTGCAAGACGAAAAAGAAAAGTGAAATATTTACTTTAAATGCTGTTAGGAATAGTTTTTTTGTGGATCCTTGAGAAGGAAGACTAAAGGAATAACTCAGTGGCCACACACAAATAGATGTGAAGGTTATTGGGTCACCTATTTTGATGAATTACTCTCTTGCATACCGTTTTTCAAATTTCAATTTTTATGGGACAATTTTTATGGGACAATTCCAATTTTCTCATGTACAGATGAAGAAAATTGGCTAATTTTTATCTGACAAATACATTTACAAAGAAATCATTACAGGTGCCCTAAACTTTCCTCTGGTCATTAATATTTGCTGTGCCATCGACACGATCAAATATATTTGTCACAAAAATTGTCACACAAAAATTGCTTGTGTAGACGTAACTTTAGTCTCGAGTTCATGTCACACCATTTACAGAATTTTCTGATCTAATATCTTGTTATCACGCAACGCCAAACAATAAATAAAATGACTTCTCTTGACCTTGTTTGACAGCCGGTCAACCTTACCAGAGGAAAGCATCAACAGACTCATGGCTGTACATTAGATTACCTTTATTCATCTCGTGGTCTTTGATTTCTGGATTTATTCTTGTCTGCTGTGTGCTCTGTCTGGCTTTGCTTTTGGTTTTTCGACGACACAGGTGCGTTAAGTCAAATGATACTCCTGCGGATGATTGGTTATTTACGGTAGGGAATAAACAATGTGTTTTTGTTGTTGTTGTTGTTGATGATGTTGTTACTATTGTTAAGGTTGTTGCTGTGGTCGTTGAACCCTTGTTAATTAAGGATACGTAACGGTAAAACTAAAATAACAGTAGTCAAATGACAGTGCTTTGCAGCTTTTTCTCTCGGTGTAAATCATACTGAGTATAGAACGAAAACTACTTGGAGTAAACCATAACGAAATTCTGAATAGCAACCTAAGACAGTCCCGGCAGACTCCCCTGAAATAATTCGCTTCTTTCTGTGACTAATAAAGCGCAATGACTGGTACGCTATATCTGATTTTTTTTACAATTTGCTGCTTTCTTTATTGCAGAGTCATCTATCACTCTGGTTTTTTCCTCACTGAATTACTCATTCTGGGCTGTATGTTAAGCCTATTTTCTGTTGTCCTTTTTGGACTTGATGGAGCCCTCGTCTCTTTCGAGTCAATGCAGTGGGTTTGTAAGGTAAGATAACACGAGTGTCTGTTTTGGCATCGAGTTCATTTGAATGGATTCGATAATGGCATCATGAACTCTCCTTATTTGTTTCTTTTCCAGGCCCGCTCCTGGTTTCTGAGTTTGGGGTTCACATTGTGTCTGGGCAGCATCCTTCCCAGAGTTCTATTCGCTTACAGAGTTGTGTCCTGGAGACCCCAAACAATAAAGAAGGTGCTCGTGTGTGGAATTTTGTATCTTTAGAAAGTTGAACTTTTTAATTATGTTCACCGTGAAATACACATACTTTTGCTTTCACTGCGCAACCGAACACACTCAAATGTTGTGAGGCGTGGGCGCGTTGGTCAGCCATGCCGAAGATATGTCTTAGTTTACACAAAAAGGTTACAACAAAGTGGATAAAGATACATAACATCTTATGCGCCAAAGCCGGATACATAAACCCCCAAAATATTAGGTTATGTCAATACTGATTATCACAATTTGCATTTTTTTTTCTCCATCTAGGTTCCTTGGGCGTGGATGTATATGATCGCATTCGTTATAATTATTATTGACGTCATCTTGTTGATCACGTGGCAAGTTCTTTTTAACCCTCGTGCAGTAAAGGTTCCACGAGAAGTAAGTATGAAAGCTAATCTGACGCTGATTTAATATACACTTAAACAACGGCGTGGTTTATATTGTTCCTGCGCGCGATTTTCACCCAGTGTAATCACTTTCTTATAATAAGAGAAATAGTTGAGTGATTTAGCCATGTTGATAGCTGGAAATCTGTAACGAAAGGTTAAAGTATCTGCAAATTGCTCGTTTGTCTTGCAGCAATAGGTCTCTTGCATGATTCAACCTCGTTCCCATGGTTAGGCAAAGGAAAGGGCCATGGAAACAAGGTTGATACTTTGCTTCCAATGCTCACAATTCACCAGCAAGCTGGTGTGTGCGAAATTTTCTTAATCTCTGGCAATTTGTGTTAGTATTTCCACGTGGAAATTCTTTTCATCTTGGCTGTTTTGGGAATTTGTTTTTGATAAAATTTGCATTGAAGCGAGGCTTCGTGGTGAAAATAGCTAGTGTGATGTCAACATGCAGTCGAGGTCAACTTCCACGACTGACTTTACGTGTTTATTTTGACGAATAAGGCATCTTCAAAGAATAAAATGGCCACTCTTATGGAGACAGCTTCATGATTCTTTCAACAGGTTGAAAGACCTCGTCCTTACGAAGAGCAAGTACAGCTTGTTGAACAATGCATCTCGGACAACGAGGAGGGAGTCCTGGCACTACTTTTTGTTCCCAAGGGACTTCTTCTTCTGATTGGTATCTTAGCAGCCTGGCCTGCGCGTCGTTTGTGTATACCGTTGTGTAACAACACACGAAATTGTGGCCTTTGTCTAGGGATAGCAGCGGTCATGTGCATCATCGAGATTCCGATTATAATGCACGTGCGACAGTATCCAAATCCATTTTATGGCATCACTGGATTGATTATTATGGCGGTATCTGCAGCACTGCTGGTTATTGGCGTTGTTCCTCAGGTGAGATCATAGTTAATAGAGGAAAACGGTTATGTAACCTGGCAGATTCCTTTGTTGTATGTTTTTGTTGGCTAATTTAGGGGTTGACCTAGCACAAAACCTGAAGGGTGGATATGTGTGCTTATTAAACTGACCAATAGAAGCATTGCGATTATGTAAACAAACGATGTACTGGGTCAAGGACCTTCCAACATAAATCTTAGCCTGCTTGATGCTTCTTTGATGTTTACTTGTCTTGGTTTCACTCTATAGACTGTGGTGAGTTTCAACACAATTTTGATAACGATTAGTCTTAGTAAACAAATGATATTTTACGTTCTTCTCGTGACAGCTCAAACGCGCCCATCAATGCCAAAGGAAGTCACAGATGGCATCTGCGGACTGTAACGACATAGAGATGAGGCACGAGAACAGTTGCAGTAGGTGTGAATGTAACGCATGCGCTGATCCCAAGAGGTTTCGGCCCCAGTTGGCCTCCTGTTCAGGCGCTTACTCCTGTGCGCCTGTTTCTCCAGACTGGGATTACATGGTCAGCGGTGTACCCAACAGAACAAAGGAAGGCGAGACACGCATCGTAACCGAGGTATTATGACTCTGTTTTTACTCTCAACGTCGAGGGAATAAAAGTACTGAAATGCTTAAACTGTTTAGTTCAAATTTGTTTGTGATTGAAAAAATCGCTGCGATGTGTTATACTGGCATATGAAACTAGTGAGCCCTTTTGTCAGCAGACAAATGATTTATCTAGATCTGTGCTCGGGTCAGTTCCAAAGCCGACTGACTGTAGGAGAGGAACCCAAATCCCGGATCCAAAATTCCTTCAAGCGGGGTCCTATTGTCCAATACTCTCACCGCTGTTTGAGCGCCGGTGAATTCACCAATGAACACTAATCCGGTTTAACAAGATGATCAAGATTTTTTTTATTCCTGTCGTTTTACAAGTATATTTTACGGCTTACATTTTGACATTGTCCGAAGTGACAGGGGAAATGATTATTGATAATTTGTAAATTGATATGAAAGTTGACGTTAGTAAACGACAATCGAAGTCAAGAGAGGGACTGATTCACGTTTTGTTTACACACAGACAGTTTACATCGACCCACCCGGCGTTCCCACTGCCGCAGTCCACACTCAAACAATGCAGGTCTTGTACAACACAGCTGAGATTCAAACGATTATCGTAAGGACACAAAGCGCTGGCATGATTACAGAACCGGAGCCGGAAGTAGAAAAGGCGGAAGTCATGATGCAAACGGAAGCGGAAGAACCAACACCGGTAATAGATGTGGACACACAGACTATAAAAGTAAAACTATGTGAGAGTCACATGCAGACAGTGAAAGCATCGCTAAGCCATATACATGTTCAAACGGACAAGCCAGAGATGAGTCATTCACTAGTTCAAACTGATGAGGTAAGTACAGCCATAGACGGATTACAACCATTACAACAAATTCAGACCATGTGATGATTCCATTTAGGAGGTTACAATTGTTCTGTTTGTATCTACTCCCATACAAACAATTGCGTGTGGCAAATTCCCCGGGGGGGTACTCCCTTATATGGGCTATATAGGTATGTGCGGCCCCAAAGGGTATGGTTTTTCAGCCGTTTTGGTCATAAATAGGATAAGGGTTTTGGGAAGCGGGCCACACACCCGTACCGAATTTTTCTGGGAGTACCCCTCCCGGTGGCAAAATGCACAATTGTAACCTCCCGAATGCATCGTTACGTGGTCTGAATTCAGTGGCAACAGGGCCGTTCATTCATTTCGATTGGAGAGTTGTCAACAGGGAAAACTGGGGATATCTCTTCGCAATACATAGACGGAATACTCTTATAAGAGAGGAGCGAGGATGTCCAATGGAAAATCTTAAGTGGCCAGCGAAAACCAGTAAGAGAATTTAGATGTGGCACAAGTCCATTTTAAACCCCCGAGGTACTAGTGCAACCGAGACGAGGGCACTTGACACCAACATCCTAAATATCGTACATGACCGTAGTTACGCCTTCTAATCATACGCGACTGTATTCATAGTCATAGCCATTTTCTTGGACAATTCTGTCCAAAGGGGAAAGATCATGCCATCGTAAGCTCGAGTACCACAACACCGGGACCTATGTGGACTCTTTCCGATATAAAGTGTGAGGGTTGTTCAATGTCCCCTGCTAACCATGTAATACTGAACATACAGGAGACAGGGCGCCTCCTACTTGGTGTAAAAGACATAGTTGGTGTAAAACAATACGGAACAAGAGGACAAAAAACAATAAAAACAATAGTTTTTTGAGGCGGTGTTCTATTCTGACGTATCCTGTGTCTTCTACACCAAGAAGGAACCGACAGGGCCAACGATTTATAGTCTTTATCCAAAAAGGCTTTAACGTCTAACCATTTGCAAATGTAATTACAAAAGCAGCACCTTCCGCGCAGCAGACTGGCGCTCTACCAGCTAATCTAGGCGGTTAACGATAATTATTCTAACTTCCCTCCTGGATGGCATGCTAGTCCATACAGGCTACCTACCGCCCCGCCCCCTTTCTCTAATTTTTCCAGTTGCTCAGATAATTGCCAGTACCCATTTACACTCACAGAAGTGAAAACCGGAACTGTGATTCTTGAAACCCATGGCCGTGGCTTTCCGTTGCTATCCAAGTCCGCCACTTAGTGTATTCTTTTGATTTTGACTCTCTCTAATTCATTTCACAGCTGCCACAGGACATTTTTAGCGAAGAATCGGACACGGCGAGCGTAACAAGCAGTATAGCGAGCCCCAAAATGGAGCGAAAGTTTAAAAAGACAAAATACAACATAAAACCAAGGATTGATACGAACTTAAACCCGAAACGAAAGGAGAAGGTGGCAAAATCATCAGTGGTAGCCACTCCTCGGTTGAGGTTAACAACTCCGATACCTTATAATGCATCGAGATCGAGAGACCCTTCGCCGGCTCGAGGAGCCAGTAGATCAAGGGAACCTTCGCCAGCTCGAAACGCCAATAGATGAAGGGAACTCTACTTATAGGCAATGCTTCTATACGTGGTTAAATAAAGTGGAAATACTTCAACGTGTAGCTCTTCAATTCGACGCTGATTGTAGACGGCTTTGTGAGCACCTTGCGGAATAAGGTTTACCAAGGCCTAGGAAATAAGTCGTTATTAGCTAGTAGTTTGTGCCTTCATAGACTTTGGCGTATTTTCAGGTTTGGTCGTGCGTAAGGGAAAAGATAAACGAGGAAACACAGCTCCATAGATCATCTGTCTTGCACGATATTTCATAAATTAAAGTTTCCATAATTGTAGAACATTTCATTTCACAAACCAGTAAAATAACTTACTCCAAAAAAATTCCATCTGGTGTCGTAGTAATCTGGAACCCTGATCTCCCGGAGATTAGTGTCGTAGCTCTGCAGAGATCCTTGTAGCAACTCTGATTGGTTGTTACTCGGCTTGGTATTTCGACAACCAATCAGAACGATACACGGATGTCTATAGGGCTACGTCATGAGAATAAAATTTTTCATGTGGCATCTCACACGTCTCTCGAGGGGTGGAGGGGTAAGCAATTAAGGACCCCACTGAGAGTGTACACGACATTTTACTTTGACTTACGGTAAAAGGAAATTAAATTTACATCTAATTGGGTAGAGGTCTCAGACCATTACACATCTCAGTATATTCGTTTGTACATAATATTTTTCATAGCTATTTATTTTCTAGTACATAGACACTTGTCTTCGCCTAGTAGCCTTGCATGAAATAAACCAAGTGTGTCAATAATAAGCTTAAAATGTGTCCCTTACTCCCAACCAGACAACTGATTTTTCAGACTAATACAGTGCCTCAGTCAAAGTTTAGGTCGAAATTATTTCATAAATGTTCCATTTATTTTGTCTAAGATTGCAGTATTGGACAGAATAAAAAGGAACAATTAACTCCCTTCCCCCTCAAAGCAATGATGAAGGCGCAAAGGAGCAAAAACGCGCCATTTTGGCATCATTGAAATAGAGGGAGGGGTGGTCCATTGTCCAAGATTGAAGCTTTTACGATAATACCTACATTAAACTCTTCATATCACATTGAAGGTGTTGTAGTTTGTCAGTCATAGAAATGTGTATGATCTTGTCACTGTGATAAGACTACCATAGAACGGTTTTCAATTAAGCATCACTTACCAATTAGACGCAAGCCCAAGTAAAAACAAAACTAGTGTGATTTCGACACTCTATTAACGACCTCTTTAGTCATCGCTTTTCAAAACAACCAGAGACTTCGCTCGCCAAGTTTATTCTCGACAACGACGTCTAGATTAATACCATCATCATTTTTTCTGTTCAATTTCTTAAACGCTGTGTCTAAATGCCCGGTAGCCGGGCACGGTCCTAAATAGACTAAATACCCGGCAGTCAGAAAATTTCACTGAATTTTCACTAAAAGCTTCTTTCAAGCTTTTCAAAGTGTGAAGCTCTTCCTGAATGGCTTTATTAAAATACCAGAGTGGGTCATGCCAAAAGCGGAGAATGCCCAGGTCATCAACATGCTCTGAAACGCTGTAGTGGGCTGAGGTCGAGAAAATCGCAAGTTAGGTGACTTGTTTCGTCCAAACGACCACCTACCGAGGATTATTACAAATTCCGATACTTTTATAAAAGACTTAAGAGGGAATTTACCATTAAAGAGGTGATGACACGGTTTAACGTTGTGACCAATATAATTACCTAAGTTTAAATTGAAAAAAAAAAAAACGGAATAATAGTTTGGTAAATAAAAAGAACATCAAAGTTGTTTAAGACTGAGGAAAATTGTGACTGGTTACGGAACTTGAAAATATTAGGGTAAATTTTCAAATGTCCTTCCATCCTCACTCGCGCTGACACGGGCAAGTTGTTCTTGACAAGTTTCATTCACTCGTTTGTACGAAACGATCTTGTTAGGTAACAAAACTTGCTCATGTGCGAGACGTAAACGGAACACCTGCCAAGGAATTGCCAAATATACGACGTTCTATGTATCTGAAATTTGAATTCCTTTGTACTAATTAGAGTGAAACTAAATGATTTTTGTAAGAGATGAATTATTCAACATGACACGAGCGCGGGACAAAGAAAATACCCGAGTCCCGGAATCGAATTCCATAAAAATAATTTCACATCAAATTTCAGATATTTATTCTTTCTAACAGGCATGTACCATATGGCATACGTCCCATTTTCACCAAGTAAACAAGGTTTTCTGGTGACAAATTCTGTGAAACAACAGCAATTTACATATTTTCATGGTGAGATATCCACAAGACTCTTACAAAGCAATCTTAAAATCAGTACAGTAGGACATGTTTAAAATAAGAAATGGCGAAATGGAGAAATGGCACCACAGTTCACCTATACAATAGCACTCATCTTAGCATAAATATCACTGACTCAAGAGAACTTCACTTTAAATAAAAGCGTTACCCTTAAAGACACCTGTGTCTCCCACATTGACTCTTACTTGTAGTGCTATTTCACGATTTTGACATAAGCATACCCAGTACAGTACCTAACTGGCTAATGGATAAACAGAACAGCTGCAGTTAAACCGATAGAACTCACAGCTAATGTAGAAAGTGCTTTCCTCAAGGCGTAATACCACGCTGGAAAGTAAGGTGTGTTCAGATCCCTTGATAAAGCTATGGTAAGCCCAATGCATAAAGTTGTTAGTCCCGGCACTGGCTTTGCAAGCAAAGCAAGCCATGCAATGAGCGAGGGTGTGACACTGTACCCAAGTGTGCTCCAGTCCGGTTTAAGTTCACTTGTCTTAGTTAGTGCAAATCCCCAATGTATGGCTCCAAGGAAGGAGAGAATGCATGCCCCATAAGCTTGTTGTGCATGAGCAATGAGATGCAAGTGTTCAGGGAAGATAAAAGCCAGCGCAGCCAAGCCGCAGAATGGAATTGCTCCTGAGAATCCAAGATAAAGAGCTGCTGGAGGACTGGATTTCAGGTCTGTCAAGAAGTTCCCTTGTGATTGGCTACTCACAGGTCTGATAAATGTTAAGATCTGGTGTGGGCCTTGACAAGTCAAATGATGTGAACCATGTCTTGACTACAGAGAATAAAAACTGTCATCACTTTGATTTGTTTAAGTAGGTCAGATGGGGGATATTGACATAACTGCTAGAAGAATGGAGCATATTGACATAACTGCTTGAAGAAGATTCAGTAAAAATCCTCCACAATTCACCTCAACTGTTACAATAGCAACAAGTCTTACACATAGAGCAGTTTTCATTGGCCAGGAGTGTAGAAAAGTAATATCATTGGTTTTGGATCACTGCGCTACACAATTGGCTTAGAAAACTCATGCCACAGTTTCATTCAATCAGAAGTACATGTAAAACCAAATGCAACCAGGACTTGTTCATGCACAGTTCCTCGCATTTTTGCATAAGCTGCATGTTATTACTTCAAGTTTTGATTGGTTCACTGGATAGTTTGTGTCCTTTATGATTGGCTAGTGGATCACTTTGGCTTTGGTTTTACAACACTGAATTAAACTCTAAACTCTATTACAAAGCCCAATAATCCATCAACAGGCTAGTAATTTGTGCAGTCATCTTGAGGTTTGAATAAGTTCTGCTCACTTTATGCCTCCCGCTCATTGGTATATCTTGCAAAAATGTATCGATCAATACAGAAATATAACACTTAGGGTTGAAAGGCAAAAACATTATTGAGCTTTGAAGGTGGCACATTTCAAGCAAGAATTTCTGATTCTGGATTGTGATTTTGCACAGATTGCCAAGTGCACCTCTGATCAAAATTTGCATGAGTTCTGCGAGAGGATTGAAGCACTTCTTTTCTTCCCCAACTCACTCCCACCTCCTCACAATCGGATCTAAAGAATTTTGAAACCTAACTTATTTATTGTACTAAGGGCCATTCCATTTCATAACTCACCCTGCAAGCTAGCTTTACTGTTTGGTATTTAGATTTTCATTCACTTAAATGGAATGTCACCCCTGAAATCTCAGCTCACACAGTGCACCTTGAACTGGAGAATTTGCTAGCATGCACCACTAGTCATAAAGTCTAGTTGTAAAACCTACCTTACCAAACATCTTTTGCTCTAGTTTAAAATCATAAATCTTTCCTTGGGATATACACCTAATATTACAAGCAATCTTGTTGCCAAAAAGAGAAGACCTGTGTAGTATTGTATCAAAATTTCTTGCTCGCCGCAGAAGAAACTGAAAGGCCGCCATTTTGTGTTTAAAACCGCTGTGCAATTTGTCGGTGTTCTTACCCTTGATTCTTACCCAGTCCACACGGTGAGTTCTTGGTGGTTCAGTGGATCTTCCGAAAAATGTTCTCGGGGGTGCTTACCAGCAAAAAAACAAACTGGAAATTTCTGTTGAAAGTCACATGAAACAGTAATTTTCCGGAAAATCCGTTCGGAAATTTAGACTTCCTACACCGAGTAGTCTTGTTTCTCCCGTTGGAACCAGGTTTGTAACGGAACGCTGGGACTTGCTAAATTTCCCAGTTTCCAGTCTCTCGTCAGCGTAAAACAATTACGGGAAATTGAATTGTAAATGGTAATCTTTTGCTGATTTTGGCAATTTAACGGTCATTCCAACCGGTGTATTCTGACAAATGGTATTCAACCAGGGTCTCATTCCAAAATTTTATTAGATTCGGGAACAAACAGCAAAAAATTTCCCTGATAATAGAAAAAAGCCAGAGCTGGACTATGTGATATTACCACACATCTGGTAGAGAAGTTTGAGGTTGAAAAGTCTGCAACGGCTGAGAGAATTCGGGTAAACAGACACTGGGGGAGACTGATGCATACTTCCACAACAAGGTCTAATGAAAGCTATTCGAAATTGGAAAGAAATTCAGAAGAATTCGGATTCGTCTTTTCCGAGAAGGTTGCGTCACTGACCAGCTATCACCGAAAATTATTTTAGCCAGACTTCAACATCCGCAAAAATTCACCGCTTGCTTTATAAGCAACCGTTGGCAACGTAGTAGACCGTGAATTTAACAATACATCAAGGACACGCTGCTTAACAGACACCGAGAACATTGACGTCAGCAAATCGACTATTTATAGCCCTTAGCTGTAAATTAAAGAATGACTTCATTTAAAAATTGTGCGGAAAACCGGTTCATTTATGTTGTCGTCAACAACTTTTGTTTCGCTTCTCTGTCTTATCTTGTCTGCCGGTTCTACAAGATCATATATGGAGTTTTACTTATCGAATCAACAAAGGTCAAAAATAATTGGCGATCGCAATTTCTGTCTTGTGTGGGAATCGAAGCGGATAGTACGAGGGCAAGAAATAGGAGTTCGAAATTTTAGGTCCGAAGTACTTCGAGTTTTATTATTCGTGCGTTTTATTACAACGGTAAATTTTTAGTATTTTAAGCATTTTAAAATTTCTATTCATTTCATTTTAATTTTATTTTACAGGACCCACATTGATATCAGTTTTATAACTGAAGTGGTTACTCTGTATAAATACTTCAATTATGATTACATCAGAATTTAAGAAATATGTTAAACCATAGTTTATAATAACTGTGGTTAGATCTGTAAGTTAATAACAAAGTGAACAAGGCTGGAGATGAGAAATGAAGAACGTTAATTTTTTTAGCAGAGAAAAAAAAAAAGCTTAGCCAAAATATCTTCCTACATTCAAAGAACTGGCCGACCCACGATATAGTGAACGTCCCACGAAAAGTAAATTTCGATTTACGAAGCATCTGACGCGTGTATTTATAACGTTTTTCTTCCGGGATGCGTTAGACAACTTTCAATTAAAATTCACTTTATTAGAAGGGAAGTAGGAAGAGTTCACAAGAGCTTTTGCGTCATGAAGTTAAAAGCCAACTTAAAATAGTAACGCATGGAGTAACTTTTAAGCAAGGGAAAAAGGTCAGTGAACATACGTTTGTTCAAGATAAATATAAGATATGTATGTTTGCTCAGTTGTATAAGTTACGAGTGGGAAGACGACACACGTTGAAAAAAAATAACAATTAATACTATTCAAGTTCACGTTGACCAGATCATATTAGTTGCAGGCCGGAAAATATATCACTTGGAAAAAAAAACGTGAAAAATGCACCTCAGTAAATCTTGTCGAGTGGAATTTTTTTCCGTTGGAGGGGCTATTTTATTTTACTTAGTTTTTTTTTTTTTTTAACTAGATGTTGTTTAGTACTAAGGTTATTTCTTCCGACAATAGTATCAAGGTTTAATTATAGAAAGAAATAACAAAAACACTTCTTGGTGGTCCAATTCTAAGAAAAAGGGCAAAATAATTTGTTCCTGCGGCAACATTTTATGTCCCATGACTGCTCTAAAATAGTTTGGGCACCATGACGTTCAAGGATTGGAATCGGCCTGCTAGATATCCATGGATAATTAAGAGAAATTAGTTCCACCCGAGCGCTATACACGGTCAAAGACAAGCACAATATTGGAGACAAGTACTTACAGGCTTTACAAATTCCGTATTTTGAATCCCGCACACGAAGTTTATAAAGGCAGTGGAAGTAAACAATCTAAAGCAGATTAAATTAGAGGCGAGAATTTCAAAGAAAAACAATCAAGTCAACGTTTATTTGCAAGACTGGGTTCTCCGACATCTCAAGTCTGATTTTTAATAAGTCGATTTAGAATCTATTATTTTTTATATTACAATGCGAGGGTGGTTTCATTTGCGGTTGAATGATGAGCCATTCAAACGAAAGTGTCACTTATTACGCACATTGCGCTATTCTCTTAGCTGACAAGGAGCTGCCAAAGAGAGCGGAACTTTATCCACGGCCACGCAGTCAAAAAACAAACATCCGCTTGCAATACACACCCTCACAGTCAAAAGTCAATTTCGTGCGGAGAGTAATTAAGACGCGGTGAGGCGCAACGAAAACGCCAAGGTAACAGAAGTAAAACAAAATTGTTCCATGATTTTCTTTCGATGATGTAAGACTTGCAAACACCGTTAGAAGGGCGCGAATTTTCGCTTTACAATCTGATATGCTTTAGTGCATGTAATTAACAGTCAAACTGTCGATAGTGTTCTAATTGACTAGCGGTCCATATTTTCAAAGACTCATGTTTTTGTTTGCATACTTAATAATTACTATTCAAATTCCTTTCCCACGAAGAAAACATTTATCTTGCCCCGACTTGCCGTCTTATCAACAGTCAAACGACAACAACAAAAGTCTTCGTAATCGCATTTAATAATAACTTACTCCAGCTCGATTCAAATATGTACAATATTTTCAATAAATTAATTCAGAAAGCAAGGTCTGAAAAGCACGTCGAACAATATCTAATAGCTTTCAAGGTTGCTTTGTACAAAATACTCTCAATAATTTACATAATACTGCATTTTTCTTTAGCTTTGAAGTTAAAAACTTTGATTTTGCTCTTCTTTGGTGGAGGCTCTGGCATAAGAAGTCGAAGAAGTTGCTCAAATACTTCGTTCACATTGACACTGTCTTTAGCGGACGTCTCAACATACCGCAGTTGGATTTTATCCGAACTGTTCAGTCTGATAAATTCCGTTATGTCTTCCTCTTTGACTTCCCGTACATTCAAGTCTCTTTTGTTTCCAACCACAATAATCGGTACACCTTCCTCGCCTTTAACTGCAATGACTTCCTTAAGCATTCTCTGCAACTCGCGAAACGAAAATTCACTGTCTAATGAAAACACCAATACTATCCCAGCAGCACGGCGTATTGTCAGTTGCCTCATGGCAGGGAACTGAAAACTCCCTGCACAATCAGTAGCATCAAGAACAGTCACTCCGCCATTTTTGTGAATCTCCTGTCGGTAGTAGTCCTCAACCGTTGGAGTATATTCACGGCTGAATTCTCCATAAAAAGAGCGTCGAACAAGCGATGTTTTTCCCACGCTGGCAGCTCCAAACAAAGCAATTTCAAAAGAGTTCCGATGAGTAATATGTTTCCTACAATGTTTCATACTTTTGCCAGAATCAAGGGAGCGTCCACTGTTGTAAGACTTGTCAGATTGTTTTCAGGGACTCTTTTTCAACACACCTCTTTGTACAAATGTCAGTCGAATTTGACTTCATCAGCAGAAACAAAACACGGTTATAAACTCAACCGGACATGCATGGAAAGTTTTCCTCGTTCCACACGTAAATCACACGTGACGTCATTTAACGTCACACGATGACAGTAATTGATTGATTCGTGTTATTGTCACGAGTCGACATTATCAATGGAAAACGGAAACGAAGATCCCTTAGAAACATTTATGACTACAACACGAGGATTTCGCCTAACTTGACAACAGAGCTGAACATGCTAGTTTACCTGAGCTCGCGATTTTTAATTGGGTCATGATACAAATTATTCAGAACTGGCTTAAAACCCAGACTTTCAATAGAACAAAGGAAATGCACACTTTGGGAATATTTTGAGTACCTCAACAGAAAATTTAGCTCGCGGCCATGTTTAAGCTTGCTATATCAATATGGTCCTCATTCTAACGGTCATAATTAAATATTGTGCTCAAATCTTCTTAAACGTTTGACAATCAATTATTTAAAATCAACAACAATCAAATAATTTTACGACATCGGAAAGAAAAACTTCGGGGTCATCGTTTTCTAAATCCAGGGACAAGAACTTCGTGACGATGGCTTTATGCCTGCAAACAAAAGACAAATCTGTTTATTGTTTTCTCCACGGTCACAATATTGTCAAATCAACAAAGTCTTTAGTAAACTTAAATCCAAGGTTATTTTCTGCTCGTCATACTCAAGAAGTTGGACAATCTGCTCTAAAAAGGGGTTTAACGCGGCTGGGCTAAAAAAAAGCTTGGTCACGGACAGCAAACCGTCTTGAAAAATTTAGACTACATTTTTCAACTGGCCATTTAGTAACCTACAAACTTCTTCTTTAGAAGATTTAGGGTGTCTATGTATATCGGAAAAACGGCTTCTTTTATCGTGACATGGTGCTCTTTCGACGTCGTAATTTAAGTCTCTCTCACCCACATCAATTATTTCCAAGCCAATATAATAGAAGACTAGACAGCATACATGTTGGTAGTAATTATTAGTTTCTCTTTGATAACAGAATTGGGACTACAATACTAATAATCCCACGTATAATATGTAGATGTTATGTATTGATAAAAGTCCAGGCTATCAGTAAGGAGAATAACATAGAATAATTTTTTTCGCATTTTCTTGACGAAAACTACATTAATCCCGAGAGGTGAATTGAACATATTTTACGTGGTTTAGGCTTTTTGGCTCACTCAATATCGAGATTGATAAGAAAAATATGAAACTCACTGAAGACAAAATACAAAGGACATGATGCAAATGTGAACTAATGGAAATCGTTTTCAGTCAAATATTTTAATCGCAATTATTAGCATACACTCGTTTCATGCTTTCGTCGAGTAGTCGTGTCTCAGGAGACTGGTCTAAAAATAACAATACTGACCACGATGGGTGTAAATTTAATACAAAAAGATTTTTGGGTCGTTGGAAAATTACCTTAGTGAGGAAAACATAAAAATGTTATAGCGTTAAGTCGGGGGTACACCTGAATACCATATTTTGTGGCTGCTCTCGTTCACGTTTCAAGCAATAAAAAATCTCTCTGTTCATCTCACATATCTACGTTTCGGGCTTTTTTGTAAATTGTTTGGTAATTTTTGGGTATATTTGGGGATAAATGGTTTTTCATAAAGGATAAGTGAAATTTAAGGAAATAGGAAATTCTGAAGATTTGATGTTGCCTTTTTAGAGGCGTTCGACTGTCTGGTGGTGATCCAAACTGTTTTTTTCCTTTTAATCCCTCATTAAACTTCGGTCATTATAACCACTCTTTATCAAATAATGTTACAATCGTGTTGCCAAAAAACTGACCAATCATTGGTGAACACATTGCTGTCATTTTCGTGACTAAATAGGTACCTTACATTTTCCAAAATTTAAAGTAGCTCTGAACCAACCCTACATAATTTTTTATACTTTTCAAAAAGGTGCATGGTACCATGCTCATCGCAATTCCATAATAAAAATAAGGGTCACCGAACCGTTTTTGAGTTATAAGCACTTGAAGTTAAAATTAAGGGTGCTTTTAATAGATCATACTGCTGGTATGGTAAGCTATTTTGCCACAAGGGTTACCACTGTTAGTTCACCAAAAGCTGGGGATTTACATGATGTCATTTTTGAAGTATCATTTGATAAACAGAGGTAGTGTTCAGCAATCAAATTAAAGCTGTTGGAAAAGGGCTGGAAACTGTTTCGGATAAAATGTTTCGATAATGTATGGTGATGTTTACCATACAGGGGATAAAGTCGGAAGATTTCTTAAAAGCAAACCTTTTTCTTTGTTCTTCATCATTTTTGGTGTCCTTTCTAGGGATTGGTTTATTGCATCTTGTAAGTTCTGTTACCTGCAAAATAACACCAATCACGCTCACCAAAAGTATCTCACTAGGTCAGTGGTTAGAGCGCGTGGTTAGAGGTCATGGGTCCGAATCCTGCCGGGGACACTTCTTTGTCTGATTCTTTATCTCGAGCTTGTGCCAGTATTTCCTACTTATGAGTTAAGATGTTTTTGTGCTAACCTGATGAGCTCTCGTCACTAGTTCGTCTGGCAATCCAGCTAAGGATGCTATGTGGCACGCTAGGCTGCTCTCGGCGTAACCCTCAACAAGATGATAAAGAAAAGCAATATCTTCGTTTTCTTCCATCACTTGCATCGTCTGTTACAATATAAAGAAAACCAACAATGCAGAATTATTTGACTATTGAGAGCCGGTGTAAGGGTTGAACCATTTGATTTTGGAGGGGGTTTGTGTGTGTAGTTTGGTACAGCAATAGAAAAAAATGTTTAATGAGCATGTATGCACGATATTATTATTTTCCATATAACATGCTTTTTTCGGTTCAGTGAACTTGTGTGAGTTTTTTTTTTTTTCCTGCAGTGATCGTATGAATTTTTTTTTTTTGGGTGCAAGTATTCTTGCACGATATTTTTTTTTCTCAAAATCACCCGCCCATCACCCCTCTCAAAACTTTAATGGTCCACCCCTGAGGGCTAAAAAATGCTGTTTATAATGGTCGAGACGCTAAGCTACAACTAGCTAATTCTCAGGCATGCCATTTCTACTGAAAGAAAGAAATATATCAACTGAACACAATAGGCTTAAGTACCCCTACTGGCGGGAAGCAGACCAGTATTTGGCTAGTTACAAGCATGACGGAGCAGTTGTACTAGGGTATATCAGAAACTTCGGCTTAGTGGTCAGAGCGGGCCTTGAACCCGCGACCTTTCGATTTTAGGTCAGGGACCCTAACCACTCGGCCACGCTGCCTCCCCAATGTTTATTGATCTGGACTGAGCATGCCAGGATGCATCTCTGGTTGTATATTTCTTCAACACGCTTCACATTTTAGTGAGCTGTTCATTACTACTTGTAAATGTTGATAAACGTTCCTGTGATCAATACCTGATATGTAACCAGAGGAGTTTGAGGGAGCAGATTTTGTTTAACAAGGCCATGGAAGTGCGTAGACACCAAAACTTTTGGACAGTTGGTCCCCATTCTAAGCCAGTGACGCAGTGTAGCAGTCAGTAACGACAGGCCATCGATCTAAACAAGGGAACACAAGAAAAACATGTATCGTTGAGGGCATTGCTAGCATCCACTCGTAAAACAGTACTTAGTGTCACGTTGCTTATAACACTGTTTTAGCGATAGTACCGTAGCAGTTCCTTTTCCAAATTCGTCAATGAGGACCAAAGAGTTATCCGTCGCTCCATTCACTGCAGTGGCTACCTGATGAAATAACATGCAAAAAAAACCCACTGGTCATTGTTATTTAACTTGGATTTCAAACAAAATTTATCGGCTTTTCCAAGTGCTGTGACCTAAGCATATGTTGATAACAATTCGTTCGATCTTACTTTGGAGAGAAACCTACTGTTGGTCCATTGTTTACAGTTTTGGACTGAGAGTGGGATTCTCGATCGGGAGACCGAGTCGAGCCTCACCCAGCTCGTTGTGATGTGTACTTGGGCACGACAGTTTACTCAAAGTGTCTCTCAACGACCAGAAGACTAGACGGGTCCTTGCGAAAGCTTGGGGAGATCTGAAACAAGGAGGTAGGAGAGTGGAGGAGAGGGCAGCCATGGGGGAGCATACCACTTATGTAGGGGAGTAATAATACTTCTAACATTCCCGCATGCAAAGTGCTGCAGGTTTTTGATGCGAGGTTTGATTGTCCATTGCGTAATAACGTTTTTTGGAGTGTTTGGCCAGAGTTGATTGCGTTAGTTTTTGTTTTGAAAAGAAAGCAGGTCTAAGAACAACTCACACTGACTCTCAATGGGTTACCTGGTTTAGATCTATCATAAAGGTTGACAAACCAACTGATACGGTTTCTCTTGTGTGTATCCGTGTAAAAATTCTGTCCGTCAGACCAATAGTAGCCGACTCGGCGGGCACAAAACTGCCAATATGCGCCAAAAATACGATCAAGCCGACCTGTAAGAATAAGATTATTTATAGTACATAAGAGCAGTTTCTACATTCCTTCACAGAACGTCGAGCGAGAAAGTCGAGAAACGACGGAAGAACACAAGAGAGGCGAAGCGCAACGGAAAATAGATTTACAGTACACTGTTTTACAGTATCTGTTTTAAGTAGAGGCAACACTTTCGGATGGTATCGGATGGTAGTCTCTCTTACTGAAAGTGAATTAAGCACGCCACACAACATGTGTGTTCACTAACGGTATCAATAAACGTCCAGACAATTTAAGGAGTCCTTTTACCTGCTTCAGGTAAACACTTTTACCACTGGCGTTAGGTCCTGTCAAAATTTTAATGCGCCCTCTATCTTTGTCAAATGCTGTGTCATTTGGAACAAACAGGCTGACACAGAGCTCCTGCAGAGGATGCCTAAAAACAGACAACATTAGCTTCGGTTTTGAAAGATACCATTAGATGCTGAGACTCGATGCTGAGTCCTGGGGAGTGGAGTCCTTCCTTATATGGAATATGTAGGTTTGTGTGGCGCCAAAGGGTATGTGTCTGAGCTGTTTTGGTCAGAAATAGGGTATCGATTTTTGACATTCTGGTATGATTTTTGCCATCTAGTCTTGAATTGGGCGAGATATTAGACGCTACGTTTTCATTAAAAGGCAGGTCTGAAACAGGGTATTAATTCAAGGATCAGTTCTTAAATAGGGTACCGAATGTTTCGTCAGCTCATAAATAGGGAAGGGAAAATCGCGGATTTTGGGCTTGAATAGGGTAATGGTTCTGGGAAGTAGGCCGCACATCCTCGCCTACTTTTTACTGGTATACCATACCCCTCTTCCCATTCGGGGGCTGAGTCATACGCTATAAGAGATACATTGGTGGTTTGCAGCAAGTTTTAGATCAACACAATTTATGTCAATTCGCGGTCACACCTTTATACTTCCATGCCTGTCATTGTTTTCTTTTGACTTTTAACCATATCAGTAGTGTCTTACCTTCCTTGTTCTATATTTAACACGGAGTCTGTGGTCAACTGAGGACAAACGTAGTTGTTCTCTCTAGCACACAGGGCCAACGAAATCAAACTGTAAAAACAAGGATAAAAGAGATAAAGTTTAGAAACTAAGCCAAAGGAAACTTGTGGATAATGTCTAAGAGGTTTCAATTTTGGTAAAGAGTGTCTGTCTAAGAGGTTACAAGGGTCCACTGATTTCAATCAAATAAAAATTAAATAATACAGTGAATCTAGAGAGGAAGCCACATCAATCTTGGCTGGTTTTCTTCCGGCAGGTCCTCTATCCTGGTTGAATTGGAATTTTAAAAGGTTTGTTTTTCAGGAAAGAGAAAACGGGAGTGCAGAATTCAGGAGTTTCAACAAGGGCTGGGCAAACCTTATGATATCTGAGCTGTTTTATGCACAGATTCTTTCTATGAACAGAGGTTCCTTTAATACAAGTCATTTCAGGCGTATACACCTCTTTGTTTTTGGATACAGATTAACTAAACATGGCTTTGCGGGTCCGAAAAGTTTTCAGCGTTTCGAGAAACGGGCACCACGCAGGAATCGAACCCGGGCCACATTGGTTGGAGGCGCGTGCGAGGACTCTTCCGTCATTACGCCATCTTTCCTCCGCATACTAACTTACCAGTCCAACTCTGCAGAGCACTCCATTACATCGATTAGCACCTTGGTGTGTTCCAGAATAACAGTCTGTAGGCGATGCATAATAGCAGTCTCGTGATCTAGAGAAGAAAAACAAAAACAACACAAATCATTTTATTCAACTGATCGTCCGCTTTCACGAACCACGATGTCAAAAAAGTAAACCTATTTGTGCGATTCTATAGACAGTAGTTGATGACGTAGAAACCTTTATCAAAATTACTTAAGTAAGGAACTTTTAATGCAAAAAGGTTTCAGGTTTTATATTTTTTTATACAAGAGTTTCTTTTTAAGGTGACTTCTCAAAATCTTGACCATGACGGGGTTTTGATGGAGAAGACAGTGTTTCACCACATTTCCAAACACTTAGAAGTTCGTCCAAAATACTCCGTTGCGCATCGTATTTCCAACTCTCTTATCGGTTTTTAGCAATGTGGTCAAACATGGTCGTTCGTTTTTGATATATTACGTAAAGGTGTCGAATTGACTCGCCTGTTATTTCGCACTGTGTGTCTCCCAATAGGTTATCAAGCTCTGAAACAAGACGCACAAGGAGATATTTTAAAAATGTATTAAGTTCACACGATTTAACAAAGAAACGTACCACATAAAAACACATGGTTTGCCAGCAAAGCAAACATGGCATGATCACGATTGTTAAGAATTACAATGTAAAAACCTCCTTGACATACCTCTGGTGCGAGCACTCTTGTAGTGAACCCTGTTGTTACTAAGAAACTAGGACAAAAACGTTGGTAACTTAGGAAAGCTACGAAAATGAGAACTTCTCATTGATAATTAACAATTAGACCCGCAGCCCGCAAGGGCTACGGGTCAATAGCCCATGAGGCGAAGCCGAATGGACTATTGACCCGTGGCCCTTAAGGGCGTAGGGTCTAATTGTTTTAGTATCACTCAACTAGTTGGACAAAAAAAGCAATAATAAAGTTAGCAAATGCAAGTTGAAGAAAGATTTATTTGGGAATAGAACGAAAGAATTTCGCTACTGGATGAATATTGCTAATAGTCCTCTAGTAGAGTAGCCAATCAAAATGCAGGATTTGCATTAGTCCACTAGTTGGGTGATACTAAAATGAGGTAGCTGCAAACATGAGAACAAATATTTTAAAAAAGAGATAATAATTACCACAAACTCCAGGCCATCTATCGCAAAATCCCCTTCTTCCTTCATCTCCGGGGATCGAGGAATTGCTAACAAATAGCCCAGCTGTGAGACACAAAGACACACACACACAAAGGTAAAAGGTGAAAAACTTTGAAGCTTCAAAAGAAAGTGAAGATCACAACCATCACTTGACAATTACCTGCGGTAGGTAAATAACATTACATTCAGTAATGGAAGAGCTAAGTTTGTTGAGTTCCTCTCGTGCTACTTTTGTCATGAAGTCAGGAAGGCCATTATAAGTTCTTTTCTCTGTCAATTTAAGATACAATAATACAGAGGTTTAGTACAAAGTACTATTTTAAAAGTTGCACAGTTGACTTAAATAGAAAGGTGGCAAGCAGTTTGATTAATCTAATGGACTGCATCTTTTCCAATACCCTACATGTATAATTCCTGATGTTTTCTTTATTTTCTATAACTGTGTTTGACTGGTCATGGCGGGTTTTTCACTTAAGTAGCAGAAAGAAGGAAGAAAGCCTCTCGGTCAGGGTACTTGTCTAAGCGACGTAGCATTCATCCAAGCCACCACGTTCTTTGGAAACTGTCCAAAGATACAGTTGTATCGAAAAACATTTGTTTCTATAACAATCTCTCATAGGTAAAAAGAAGTACGTCATATAAGAACCTTTTTGAACACGCAATATATCATATTACAACATCAGACAATCACATGTCCCCGAACCAACCAAAACTTTCACCTCGGTCATCACAGGACTAGCAAGAAAAGGTTTACAACTTGTTAAAATGAAGTAATGCTTACTCTCATCCAAAGCAGGATCAACACCAGGTTTAACAACAAATCGATTTTGTTCAGTTGATTCATCAAAGTCGATCTACGAAAAAACGTTTCACATTAGAAAGAAGTACAAATATAATATTACTGTTAACGGCAAAAAGAAAATCAGATCTTACTATTCTACTCATTAGACTCCCAATTTCAAGCAATTCATCTGTAAAACGTGTTGCGACCTGTCAAAAAGCAAAGCAATTATTATTACTATGACAGTGTAAACGTAAGGATCTCTTTGGGGTGTCGTACGTAGCCCAGTGTGTAAGGAATAAAACATTGCAATTACGAATGTTGAAAGAAAAACTAATCGATTATTATTATTAACGTTAATTGTGATTCACGGTATGTAGCATTACTTACAACACTGGTACAGCTGCTTGCACAATAATACAACTACTTAACCTTGTTAAAATTATGACTGTACGGTCCCTGATACGTTAATGGCAAAACTTGTTATACAATGCGCGATAACTGACACACTACGTACACTACTTAACAAGTTACACTACTTACCCTACAATACAATGCGATTACTTATTCTACTTACAGACAATTATAAAATATATTACATTACTAATTATTCCAAGCCAAACAGGCCCTGGGGTGGAATCCACAGGGTATCAGGTGGAGAAGGAGACTGCCTAACAGCTGGAGGAGGGATACAGAACGCACTATCCAGTCGACGGGCCACTCCTGGACGTAGACGCAGAGCGCCTAGCCAGGGACAGAGTGAAAGTTATTTTGCTTTTTTCTACCAGTTTGTCACAGTCATGATCACATAATCTTATGTAACACAGCAAAAGAGGCAAAATTATTACCTTTTTGGCAATTTCAATATCCATCGGAATTCTTCTGCACAGGTCGGCAATGTAGGTTGCATTATAGGCCGTCTGTGCAGCAAGCAATTTAAAGAATAAAGTTCTTGATAGCATAACAGCAATTTGTCCCTTATATTGAGAAGTATTTTAATATAAAGCCTGCTAAAAATTTAATGCTGTTTCCGAACTGGTCAAGCACATGTAGCGTGTAATACATATCCTACCAACCTAGTCTTCTCCGTCCGTATTGTACACTGTACATTTTTTCCGTCATTTCATGCCTTTGCGCTTCGCGCTTGGGCCATAAACTGAAAAGGGAAAAACCGTGATCCATAACTTTGATACGGACTGAGAAAAAGAGCTTAGCAAGAGGTGTTTTTACTCTCGATATGCAGAACATGAAAACAGAGTCGAAGAACAAGTATAATCTTAAGTTTGCTTGGATAGCACCTCTACCGAGGTCTTATATGAATGGTTAATCAACCTTTCTTTCCTTCCCCTAGCCATAAAACAATAACAGCTGCTATAATATGACGACATATAGAATTACAAGAGCTGTTACACTTCAGCTACCTATTTAGCAGTTACACCTGTAGAAATCCCTACAGTACAAAGGTGGACACTTAAGGTCGTGTTTGTAATACCTTATACAGTGCTTGCCAGTCACCAACAGAGGCTTGAGCTGTTGTCATTCTTGAAAGTATTCCCTGCATGAGACAAAAAAAATGAACTTCTTCAGACTACAATTAAAACTTCCATGAACAGATGTCTCGCATAGGCGGAGACCTCCAATAAGTGGACTCTGGTCACGTGAGTTGTCCCTGCAGCCAAACACTACATTTTGAACTTGCAATAAAGCCTTATTCACAATTGTGAAATAAGCACAAGCTAAAAACACAAGCACAAGGATCTTCACATTAGCGACACGCGTAAGCACAGTGATTATTATTGGCAGAGAGGAGATTTGGAACAATTCCTCTCTGATTAGTTGAATTCTTGAGCTTATGCTTGTGCATATTTCAGCTCAGTTCTGAGTTATAAACAAAGCAAAACACTAGTGAAATAGTACAAGAAAAAGGAAAATGTTTCTTTTTCTTGTGTTCATGCTTGTGGTTATGCTTGTGTTACACTCTCAAGTATGCACCAAGCTTAAGTGAACACCTCTATATAGTGCACAATGTACTTAAATTTCTGCTAATTTGAATTTCCTCAGAAAGTAGAAATCCCAAGCAAAGCAAGATCAAGAGTATCAAAGGAATGCACAGTCACATGTCAATCAATAACCTTGATCAATCCTCAATCAACACTTGATTGATAGTTGACAGACACCTAAGTTGGCACTCGATCAACACTTTGGTTGCCAGTCAGTCAAGAGTTGACTAATTTTAGCAGATATGTTATTGGGTATTGATTGTCAGTCGATACTCTGCCAACTATTGACCAACTGTCAATCCACTGTTGATTGAGTGTCAATCAAGATTTTGATTGAATGTGTCAACAATCAATCAATCAATCTGACAATCAATCAAGATGTTGAACAAAAATATTGTTCCAGACGTTGACAGAATGTCAATGAAGAGTTGATAAGGGCATTGATTGCCACTTGACAGTGGATGCCTAAAATACACATAGACGTACATCAGTCAAAATTTCCTTGGGTCCTGAAGATTCTAGCTCATTTCTCATTACTATCTTACCCATACTTACAGAGACATTCTTGATATGCTTCAAACAATCGTGTAAAGATGCCACAAGTTCTGAATTCCTGAGGTTCATAAAATAGGACACTGCATTTTGCCTTTGTTTTAAAAGGCTGATGTCTCTTGAAGGACGTAAAAACCACATCCTAGTTTAAAAGAATATTAAAACATAAATTATGTTCTCTTATTGGCAATGCTATTTCTTTTGAAGATAATGAGTAGCCTAGTAATGTGCAGTTGTTATCAAAATGACAGCTGTCTCTTCATGTTTTCAAAGTGTCTGTAAAGAGGATTGATGTTTTGAACAATTACTAGATTTATAGTGAAATGATTAATAGATAATTTACTCATGATTTTATGCATGATAGTTGACGTGGCCTGTGTCCTTGTCAACTATCAAGTGACAAATAGAAATCTTGGATCATGTATCTTTTGGGAAGCCTCGATTGACATATCATCTGTTGTATTGGTCGATATGTCAGTTGTTACTTGATCAACACTTGACTGATACATTGATTGGCTATCAGATCAAGTGATACAAATCTTGGATCATGTATCTTTTGGGAAGCCCCGTTTGATTTGGCCTTCAGACTTAGCAACTATCGCCTCATAGAAATTGAGAGCAAATAATTAAACTTGTTTAGTAAAATTCTAACTGAAATTGATGCAAATAATATTTTTCCATATATTTAATTATTAAACTTTAACAAAATCTCATGGACTAAATTGCCATTGGAAATTTGCAGTTGTCTATGCACATGCACTTGTTTTTACAATGATTTCAAGATTTTAAAGTCAAGAAATTGCTGATCTTCTCCTCCAAAACTTCAGAAAAATGAAAGAACCTATTAGCATTTCATACACAACCAACATCTACTGCACTCTAGTGGCTGATAGTGTACAACTAGGATGGAAATGAATATATGAAAGATCATATATTTGAACTGCTGAGAAAGATATGAATTTATGATTGATCACAGCTATACACATATATCCATTTGCATTCGTCACCCTCTACAAGTATATTACAAATGCACAAGTGAGTTTCACAACTACTTAGGTTGTGTGCATAACTGCAATGATCAATCATAAATTCAGTGTACAAGTAGGTTAGCCAATCAGATTGTCACATTGGCATTCACTAGTACAATTCTAGTAAACCTCAACAGAAACACTGAAAATGTTTAACTCATGACATAACATGTAAGTAAAGCCTGGAAGGACTACGTTTAGAACAAACCTCAACATATGACTTCCAATAACAGATCTAGTTCTATTTGTGATACCTGCAGGAAAGGATGAATTATAGTTGTATGTTTTCCTCACAGCAGCAATATCAGTTGTATTGTCATTGATAATTTATAGTTATATAATGTTACAAATTAAATTGTGGAGGTGCAGTGGCCTCATAGTTAGTGTGTTGGACTCTGGATCAGACAGTCCAGGTTCATCCCTTGCCAGGGACATTGTGTTAATGTTCTTGGGCAAGATATTTTCTTTCACAGTGCCTCTCTCCACCCAGGAGTATATTTAAGGGTACCGGCAAATTTAATCCTGCAGGTAACCCTGCAATGGACTAGCATCCCATCCAGACGGGAGTAGAAATACAATGTACCCTTAGTTGCTTCATGCCACAGAAACCAGGATAAGGTCCGACCTGATGGGCCACCAATGGCTCGTATAAAGACTTAACATTACCTTACAATTGACTTTAAAGTCATGTGAAGTAGAAATCTAACTGACAGTTGGTTGAGAGGTAAGTTGCTTGATTCCTTACAACACACAATATTGTTTTTCAAATCTTTTGTTTTGCCGCTTGTAGCAGCCAGGTCCCACAAGCAATTATTGTAACTCCTAGCTTTTAACAAAGTTTTACTCTCAATCACTAATTACCAAAAAGAGAGAGTCCTTCCTTAGAACCACTGTTTCCTGCTCCCATCTTGTACACAGATGGATGACTTTCTTTTTGAAAGATCTGCAAAGCACTTAGGTGCAAAGCAAAACAGCACAACAAGCATGCCTCCAGCTAAGTACAAATTTAACATGCACATGGTCTAAAGATGATATATTTAGCCAAGCCTAAGAGCTAAGAACTATGCAAAGACTTCTCAGAGGTACCGGTACTTCATTCACATACCTGTAAGTGTTGTTATCCACAATGAGAAGATCACTCCTATAATAATTATTAGAATCATGGTCAAATTAAACTTAAAACCTTGCAAGTGTACAGTCTTATAACATAATTGTGATGCAATATCTGACTTGCAAATAATTATTGAAACCATTTATTCACAACTGCAGTGCTGTAATCAAAACTGTCCAAATTAAAGGATTTTCAGTGTATTTCATTTGTACATTTTAACTAGGGGGTTTCAATGATATTTTCAAAATGGTCTTACCAGGTTCTATAAAATAAACAACTATAATCTTTGGTTATCTTTTTTCTATTGATTCGAAATATTTCATGCAGTTAAATGCAATTTAACAGAGTTAACAACAAAGAGCGCCAGTGTTGTTTGGAGTCAGCGGTGTTTCATACATCCCATGTGTTCTTCGACTGAAGTGTGTGTTTAGCAATGATCCACGGGCGCTAGTGTGTTATTTGCGTGGCAGTTCATGGGACCTCGTCTTCAAGGCTTCCTCCCTTCCCCCACTTCCCTCCCTCTTTTCCACTGTTCACACAGTGTGACGGGTGCCTGCTCTCCCTTCTGCGTGGGGCTCACGGCTGGCTTGCCAGGATTTGCTAGCCATGGGAGCAGTCTCCATCTAGGAGCTGGCTGCCAATAGTGGAAGCTCCTGGATATCACAGGCACCCAGCCTCCATTTTGCGATGCAGTTGTTAAATTCACACATGAAGAAAAATGATAGTTATTACTAGCTAAAGCATCCTAATGGAACTTACAAATTTAAAACTAATTTTGAGATGGTACTGGGTGGGGGCACATTATGTTAACCAGGAGGGAGGGTTGTACTACCATCCAGCTTACAATACTTACAAAGAGAATACTTTAAGACCCAAAATGGGAACTCGCACATCTGGATCCTCCATTTCAACTCCAATTCTCTTTTTATCTATATACTTGATCAGTGCTCCAGCACTTCGAACCTGTGTGAAGTACAAAAGTTTTAAATCTCATGCACATGCATTTCAAACTGTAATCTTGCTATAATTATACATGTGCAACAGATCACAAGAAATAAACTTTAAGTAGATTTTTACCATGCTAATGCTGTCAAATGGTACTAGTGAGCTCATGTGTATGTCCCTCTCATTATCTGTGAAATGCTGTGGGATTCCTGGAAGGCATGCATTCAAGGCAATAATCCGTCTCTTGCATACTTCATAAGCTATATATTAAGCAAAGAAATATATGTTATGTACAAAGATACTGATCAGTAATAGATTGTTCTGACTGTTCATTACCAATAATTATGCACACTAACTTAGCTAGTTAGACTTAAGTTTGCTAATAGTATTAAAGGCAATTCTGTTAACTTGGGCAAGGGCAGGGGGCGGAGTTGTACTCAGCCTTCCCTCAACCATGAGCCTGGAGGGGCGGGTGGTCACTTTTAGTCGCATCCCTTCCTTTCAATTTGTTCAGTATGGATGGCTCATGATGAGTACACCCCTTCTACTGTTAGGGTCACAGAGTCAAGCCATCTCCACGGAAACTGTTCTTTCACTGAGGAACTTAACCAAATCTGGAACTCTGAATGTATGAATGGCAGGAGTTTGATACCCTGTGCTCCTCCATGGGGCCATAGGGACATTAGTCTACTGATGTAAGTTATCCCAAGAAAATTACATCATAAAAACAATATGAACTTACCAAAATCTATGCTAGGAAGGATTTCAACTTCTGTTGTCTCGCAAATCAGTTCATCATTGTTTTCACCCTCTATAAATCAATCAGAAACTAAAAAGGCTTGAAATGTGTGTAAAGGAAGTGCATCTTCATTAAATCAACACACCACAGAAAAAAATAAGATCAATAATATTATGAGAAAGCTTAGTTAGAGTACTCAGTAGCAACATCAACACAAGCTGTCAAAAAAAATGAAAATGAATGTAAAAGGGAAGTTAGGTAATTTTACTGTCCTAAGGATTGAACCACTTCACAGTGCACACAAAACTAAAAATTGTATTAAAGGGAGGGTTTCACAGTTCAGCACATGTCTGTATTATTTAATACATTCGCCTGTGCGCGCTTTTTGGCACAGGCCCAATTTTTCATTGTTAATGAACCAATCATAAAATCCACTGAAATCTTCTGAGAATTTTGGTCATCCACCATTCTGCCACAACTACACGTAGCTATAGCATGTGATTACTGAACTACATCTAAGTGGGGTTTTAAAAGCGATAACATTGATAAGGAACGAACAAAAGTATTTTGGTAGACACATAAGCTGAACTGTGGAATAAATCTAGAAACAATACAGGCACCTTGCCCATGTAAAATCTTAAGCAGCCTCTCATCCTGTACTGCACTGGTTATGACAATATCAGCCTGCACTTGTTCTTTCACTAGACAAAAAACAAACAAAACAAAAACAAAACAGTGACACATTAATTAATGAAAAACAATCTTTG
>Ga0126337_10000120_pt1 | contig 29404 bp, 7 predicted proteins | sample DipCmetagenome_FD_92527 | JGI IMG/M metagenome (GOLD analysis project Ga0126337, IMG submission 92527) | Coral microbial communities from La Bocana,Puerto Morelos, Mexico - Diploria C A metagenome | ecosystem: Host-associated > Invertebrates > Cnidaria > Coral | place: La Bocana,Puerto Morelos...
GCAAAAGTTTTGAAAACATCCAATTTGGCAACATCTCCTTTGATTACACAAATGTTGTAAGTTAGTAGTAAACTTTTCGATGAAAACTAAACTATGATTGTTTTTACAGATTTCAGGTCGCTTATGGATGGCGCTTGGCGTAACTGAATCTAGGCTGGAATTTCAACTACACCATTATAGAAGATTGTAATGAATTGCGTTCAAAACCTCACGGCAAAAGAAATAAATTACTTACGATCAACTGCTTTGCCCTCAGCAATGATGTTTGATTTAGTAGTAAGTTTAGAAAAAAAACAAGTTTAAAAATACCATAATTGTACCTCCTAAGGAAAGGCAGAAACATAAACCCTTTCTGACGAGCCATGGATTTATTTAGATTTCATAATTTGTGAATTAAACAACCATAAAATTTGAAAGTTTTAAACATTTTTATCACTGGATACATGTAAAACAGATGCAGTGATGTGGTACAAGCGGGAAAACGCAAAGCGAGAAAATAGCTAAAAACACACTAGTTCAGTAACAGAAAATAAAAGTCTAATCCTGACGATAAACGGGCTCCTGAGAAGCAGACACCAGTAGACAAAAAGCAAATTAATATTGTATACACTGTGGAAAAACCACGAGATGGACCAAACAGGAAATATAAACAACAGACCAACTTTCGAATTGCACTTTGCTTTTCTCAGCGGGAAATACGTGAAAAGTAATAGTTCTCTCTGTTATTTGCGGTTTAAAAGTACAAACGTATTCATGAGACGACACAAAGTCGGGCTAAACGTTTTACCCCGATTCGGAAGGTGTAAGAGTTTTGCCCAAGAGCCTGGGAAGTTTGTTAACAAAGGCAACTAATAGACATCCACATGGAAAAGCACAGCTTGAAAAGAACAGGTACATTTCTATAGTTGCATAAAAAGCCGGCCGACTTAATAAGAGTTAGAATTTTCGATTTTGCAACAATCCAACCTAGAACTCAACAACATGTAATCTGATATGGAGTTACAACGAAAATCACCCTGAAAGAAGGCATTCGAACGGAATGAATACTTATTTGCTCTCATGGCAAACAAGTGTACGAAGAGACACAAATTAAACGTCGACTATTGTCCTCAGAAGAAGAAAAAAATCAATTTGAAAAGAATCCCCGCATCCGAGGTTAATTTTGTATTATGTTTACGTAAGTCAAGGGAAGATGCGGTGAAAGCATGTGAATATTGCATGAATGTTTGTACAAATAAAATACCTATAAACCGATATCAAATATTTCAAAAGTATAAATATTTAATCAACCTTGATTTAAGGAGGCAAAGTGCCTATTCATCTGTCATTTCTGTTTGCCTTCTCGCTGGTGAAGTACAAGCAAAAGGGACATCTCAGGTAAGTTTTCATCGTTAGAAGAAGGTATTTACTAAATTGTCCATGTTTGCTTGCAAGTTTAAGTTATTATTTGCCTGCAGTTTAAATTGTTTATTTTCTAAAAGTAAATAGAGTGAAGATATTTTCCAGTTGCGGATTCTATTTACTCCCATACATTGTAAAACAGTTTAATCTACCCTAGGCCCTAACAAGAAATATTTGAGAAAAACTCTCATTGTTATCAAACATTCTAATCCATCTGATGCTACAACTTTAACAGCGTATGAAACGTCCGTCGAGTTAATCTTGGAAAAGCGAAATCAATGATTTCATCCGATTATCCATTTTTACTGATACATGAGGACAAATAAAAGCATTATACCTTGAAGTTTAAACCGGTCGGCAACAAACAAGATAATCAAGAGGGAGACTTTGGGTATTGTGATCGCATTATCAAAATGAAAGTGAACAATTTGTAGCTGTAAATCAACGAGAAAATACGTTTCGTCGGCCGGTGGAGAACGCCTCTGATAGTAGACCGCGGTAAAAAATTATTTACTGAATGACGTATCTTGAAATCATAACAAACGTGATAATTCGCAAATCCATTGGCTTCGGGCATATGTCTACCAGTCGCTTGGTTTTATGGATTTACTGTTCATGAGCCAATTAATGATTTACAAGGTACTTCACCTGGTAATAAGATATTGTTGTCAATTAAGGATGAAAAACGTGGCTGACATACTCTGAAGTTTGCGAGAATACGAACTAACAGGTAAAAAGAAAAAATGGTGCTTTGTTTCAAACAAATGCCAACACAAGTTTCCACGCCTTAAGATGTTAAAAAAATAACACAAAGTTAATGAATGGATGGCGGAGTAACAGTGACAAAACCACAAGATTCAGCGACAAAACAAGGGCGTAAAATTAGTTGAAAACGTAACGAAATGTTTTCGAAAGGACCAAGATTTCAGTTTGCGAGGAACTGTTCCATAATTTTAAGGAAAAGAGAACTTATAATGTTGATGATTCAGTGCTAGCATTGTTTGAATCAAGTGGTAAAACTGCAACCGCGCGACAAAACAAGGTTACCATAATTGTACCATAAACACTGGCGATTTCATTGCCCGTGGCAGCGCAACTGCCTCTGTAACAGCTGACTTCTAGACCATTAAAAGGAACCGAAAAACCTATAATTGAAAAGGAAGTTGCGTGTACAGAAATGCTCTATGAACAATAGCTCCTCTATAGTAAATCACGCAGTCAAATAAAGCTCTTGCCAACCTAACGCACCTGTTAGGAAGCAAATCAGCTGCTTTCCTTATTAGCATGCTAGCTTTTGTAGCATTTCCGATTATAAGTTGGAACCAACGGATTATAATGGATAAGGACAAGCTGACGTTTGAAATTGAAGGTATTTAGAGTGCCACTTTGCGTTTTTGTTTCTTCAATAGCCGCAAACCGGCGGTCAAAACCTGACGGAGGAATGATCTACAGTTTAGTCAAGGTTTCTATTTGGCCTGCCAATTTTTCGTTTGGAATGAAAGAGGTCACTTTTCGTCATTTAATTAACCCCTTTTAGTAAGCAATGAATAGCTTATGGTGGAAAATGAAGTTAATTTAATTTAGCTTTTCAATTGTGTTCCATGTACCAGTTATATTGAAATTTTACCGTGGGAAATATTTGCACGACTCCGCTATTTCAGAACCACAATCGTGGAACGCCTCCATTGACACAATAGCCAATAACATGGACAAAACGCCTAGTCATGTCATGATCTGCAAGTCAAAAGCTGATTACAGGTTTCATTGTTAAAAAGAACACTTTGTGTTGATGAGTGACACTAATTTTAATCTCTTGTGCGATCGATGTAACAATTTTCATATCTCTGCTGAGAACGTGATAGAATTCCCATAGAGACTGGAATTTTATCAGAAGTTGTCAAAGGTGCACGTACATTGCTCACATATCTTGACCGGAACTTCCATGGGGCCCAGGCAATTCAACTGATTGCAAAATTGGTGGAAGTATTGGTTATTGTACGCAAAGCAGGCAAAGCAAGAATCTTTTAGTCTGTAAGCGATCCTCAGCGGCCTTTTTTAACCAATTTATTTTTCAAGGCAAACTGAACAACCTCGCGAGTACTTTGAATGCTACATTAACATTGTCCAGAAAACAGGAGGTCTATGACATGTTCCTGATTTTAGTTTGAAAGATATTTGAGGAGGGTGCAACCAAAGTCTACGCCTCATTGCTATCGGAAAGCTATTCTCATCCAAGGAAAGGGAGATAAAAGGATAGATAATTCCCTCTTAGGTTTCAGAGCCGGACATGGCTTCAAATTGTAAGCCGGTAAATAAAAGCTCTGAATGAATGACTTTTTAAGGGCATACTACCTAGTAGTATTAAATATGGCACAATTCGTTTTCCATCATTTGGTAAAACATAACACAGAGTGCTATATTTGACCAGGTGAACTTGGACCTTCTTGGGAGTGAAATTTTGAGTTGATCCCACCACTGATCGATAAGATAAGTTTAATCTGAAACTAACAACACAGACAAAAATAGGAGCCAAAATAAACGACTATAAGATGTCTGCAATTGTTTGAAATGGCAGGCAGCCACTTCTAGATTACAATTATCAAACGTTTGAAGGGCATGTGTCAACGCCATGTCCAAAAATTGCCGAGTTACCGTTATTGTACAGGAAATGAATCGTTAAGTTACTGACCTTATGGGATGAATGTTCAATGAAAGGTTCGCATTTTCACTTGAAATTCCTGTTGACAAAATAAGCTCTCGCTATATAAACAAACTGAAACTGCTGATAGCAGAGATCTACCTCTTATCAACAGAGATAATGTAAAGGAAATGAAACATTAGTCAAACCCTCATCACCTCGTTCTCACCTTGTTGGAGATAAGGTCACAAATCCTCTACACGGGAGAACGATAAAGCTATCACTCAAAGAAATTTGCCAAGGTTAGCAAAACAAGACGACATAACAAAAAACAGAAAACAGATAATTGCGTTAAACTGCGAAGAGTTTGCCCATATACAATGGATCACCCACATTGCTTGAGAGGGTTGGAATGTTAAACAAGGTCAATAGAAATCGAGTGGAAGCATGCTTGGTTCCATGCCGAGTCATTGTCTCTGCCAAAATTTCAGTTTCGAGTAGTGTTTACCTAAAAACTTTAGAAACAGTGAAAGAACACTCGAGGTAGGTCAGAAAGATGAGGGAAAGTTGCTTTATTGAATTGCGTGATAGTATCACTGACCATTGAGACTTAGCAAAATGCTAGTAAAACAGCGTGCAATTGTAACAAAAGCCTGACCTAGACGCAGACTACTAAAAATAACATAAACTGTAATTGGTTGGGAGGGACTTGAGAGACTTAAAACCTTCTTGCTCCTGGTGGGGCCTTGATACAAACCGTGAGGCCATTGTCTTTTTTGTGACTGGAAGACACACTAGCAGGTCGGAAGTTCGCGCCTATAACAATGTGTAATCACATCTTCGATGGCACAGGCATTATTCATTGGCGGGTGTTTAATGACTAACTGTTAGGCGGAGAGACCTTGAACTTTGTCGGAGAAGAAGCCGTTTCGTTAATCAAGCAACTGTGAATAATTGATTGCTATCTAATGTTGGATTTATTGAATGAAACTATAGAGAAGCCAGTAATCTTTTCCCACGAGGCTCAAGTCTTGGATTTGGCATTCCAAAGGTGAGTGTGTACCGCTTTCGTCGATACCTGGCGAGATGAGGTACTCGGGGGCATTATCAGTAACGGAGCCAAATTCCCCAAACAGCATAAGTTCGATTTCCGGAAACTATCAATACGCTAAGTTCATCACTGAATTATCAGTTTCATATCTATTGTTTTACAAGTTTCGTCAGTACAGAAATCGCAAGTGAATCGGCACTGTTCACTGATCCGATTGCACCAACTCAAATGGAAACGGAACGACGCAACTATCTACTCATTTGTAGAATTTTCATTAGACAGACCCGCAAGGAACTTGTCGAGATTTGGAGAGTTCTCTGTATGAACAGTACATAGCTCTGGGCTGCCCAGAACTCAAAGCCGAGTTGAAAATCGAGGAAAAAAAAATCACTTAATGGTCTTCAGTTAGCAGCGCGAAAAATACTTTTGTTTTATGCGAATATGAAACGGGAATTTTAGCACAAACTATGGCGATTTTCTCTGTGCCTCTCTTTCGAGGTAGTAAATGGAGGTACTTAAATGCAGGAAATTCTGTTTGTAAACAAACTCTTTGTTTGGTCTTCAATTTACACGGGTTATTGACGATAGACTTAGAGTTTATCAAAACAATTTACAAGCGCTGTAGTCTTACTTGCTGAGATGCCCATTGGTTTACGTTAGACGGCGACCACCATTAATATTCAATTTGCAATTCATCGATATCCACCGGTTGATGGAGTATTATTCGTGTTTTCAATCGAAACAATAGATCACCACGGTCTACCTGATGTGTGTTTACTATGACCGTGGATTAATATTCAAAGACATAGAGATTTCGAAACGGCGTGACCCTCGAATAATTGACATAAATTTTTGACAAAAAAAATAAGAGAAAGCCTATAGTGTAGTTTATCTTTTTAGTATATTAGACAGTGTTCGCGAAGATTGAAGCACAATGCTGTACATGTAAATATGCCGGAACAAACACGTGGACATGCCAAATCTTTTCGAAAGAATTCTTCGAACAACTGGAACGTTAAAAAAACACAGCCAAAAAGGGTTGCTAAGATTTACGATGCTGTCTTCCCGAGATTTTGGATCAATGCACTGTGGTAAAGGGGCTCAATTTCATCAGATTCTAAGCAGGGGTCGTTCGTGATTGATGGGGTCGAAACAAGAGAAACTTCTCATTACACGGCCTCGGGGAATGCCAGAACGTTTTAAAAGCTCTACGAAACGGATGGAGTTTAACGGCGGCTGATAAGCGAATGTAGAGACAAAGTAACATGTTGACTGACACTATGATGATTTGCTTGTCTAAACAAACAAGCTTAACAGGCATTATTTTCAACAGTTTTGTCTACGAAATCCCTGCGTGTGAGCGAGTCCGTACTCGACAGACGAGATTAACTGACATTTAATTTGAACTTTCGAGAAACATAGATAACAGTGTCAACCGCAGTCCATCGTTTATTGGCGTCGATAGAAATGCTATTATTCGGCGACTATTTCCAGGTTTGCGCTCATTATTCGTTTAGCAAACACCTGATCTTTACCTTGGTGTTATTGAAATAATGAGGTCTTGCAAAGTCCATGGAATAATGTTTCTGAATCAAGCCCCTAAGTAACCATAACATTGGCAATTGAGGAACCAAAACAAAGGAAACGCATAAACATTTCACAAGCTTCCTGTGATCAAACAAATCCGCCTAAAAGCCGAAAATAGCACTCAAGGTCTTATTCACCTCATAGAGAGCGATTTCTACCACTAGATAATGATTCGGGAATTTTAAAAGCGAGCTAAGATTTCACGGAATCGTATTCAAGTCCCACGCTTGTCACTTAATTATCACGTTCCCGCCAAGGGCAAATCTGTCAACTCGGAGGGCTTGACAAACCATAAATGCAATAAACGTTGCGAATATATAATCACTGTCCTGTAGTGAAATTTAGATTAGTTCAGTAAACACAAACAGCAGGTTAAAAGATAAACTTCCGCGGAGTTCTGTCAACGCTTTTCAAGACCGGATTGTGGGGGAAAAAACCGGAGAAAATAAGTTCACAAGAAGTGCTCTTGTAAGCTTATACAGAGCGGCGATGCGTTGCCTTATCCGACTTAGCACGCATTAATACACTAACTTCTACTTCAAGCATATTTCAATTAAGTCCCACGCGAGACAAGACAACTGTTGTTTCAGATGTAAATAATAGGGCAATAAATTGAAGCTCGGCCAATCAGAGTCTTCGTACTTGGAAACAATTATGTCTAGCGAGGACAGTAGGAATACAACCCGTGGAGAAAATATCAGAGCGACCCCAGTTACTTCTTCAAAAGCTTCCCGGTCCTTCTCAAGGTTAACTGACGGGATTAAATTGGTTTGAATCGCCTCAGCTTCGGGAAATTTTGCCGCACTGAGATAGGGCAAAATACTCTCCTAAGCTGAACGCTGACAGTCAAGAAAAAGGTAATAGAATCTTTGCCATATTTTTACGAAAAAACGTTATCGAGTTAACAATGAGCCAGTTTCCATCGAATTTCGCTCAATGCCTGGATATAACTTCCTTTGCTTGACTTAATGAGTTGTCGCATGATTTCTACGAGGAAGTTCGCGTGCTTTTTGTTAATGTCATTCACGAAAAAAAGACACAGCTGTTTTTGATGGCATTTTTTTTATTTTCTACAGAAGAAAACAAAGCCGGCTTTTGCCTCGCACTTTAGGTCAGATTTTAAATTTGTAAGACAGGATCGTATTTTGCTCGCACGATTACAAAGACAAACAATTTGCGCCGATCTGATAAGGCTCAGAGGAGATGAATCTGGTGTTGCAACACGAAATTGACCTTTGAATTCCATCTTTCTGCGATTAAACCAGAAATAGGAGAACCGCAGCTGCAGATTTCCGGTGAACAAGACCGTGGTATGTCTCCGAAACATTTACACAGCTTTGTGTGTCCTTACGCCAAATTTAGACGTCTTCTCGTTGTCGACTTCAATGAAAATGCCCCTTACAAACTGGAAATTGTTTGTTTACACTGAATTATAAATCTTTAACAACTCTTTTGAATAAACATTTGGAATGTACACAAACCTTAATAGTACCAGCAAATACTGTAATCAGCTTCCGAGAAGTTTCAGCAGCGAAGTATTTACTTTTGAGGGGGTTTCATGACGTTGCAGTCACTCTAAACTGTAATTAAAACCAAGGAAATAATAATATTAAGCTCATTCTTGACTGCGGGAAAATGAGTATTTGGGGCTTATCAACAAGCGCCGCTATCGCTTTAAACGAAACCCGTTGACTCAATTCAGAACATTTCTAATCAAGGTAGTTCTTTTGAGCGATAAGGAAGTCCGCTTGTCTCGCTTAATTTGGAAATGTTTCGCGCTTTCTTGTCAAACACGGCTCGATTGTCTGGCTCTTGGGCCGCGCACAGGTGGAGCGAAATAAGCGCTCCTGTCTTGTGTTTTTGTCCTGTTGTTTTCGCAGAAAGAGGAAAGCGCATTTGCATGGTACAGGACCCCAGCGTGGGGCAGCATTATCGCGTAAAAAGAGTCACAGCGGGAAGTTTGTAATAATAAAAAATAAAATCTACATCGTATAATTAAAGCTAAATAGCCTGCACTTGGGCCAGACAACATGTGAATTGCTTTGTGCCTTTCAATACCCTTCATCTGCCGATTGCTTCTTTCTGATTGGTATAGTCGCGAACCAGGTGTTAACTATGGGTGTGGGGAAGAGAGTTTCACTTTTCGCTCCTCCTTGATGATAACGGGAGAATATTTTCGCGCCTTGGGTGTAAATGTACAACAGGAGTCAAGGCAGTTTAAAAATTGTACACTCATGAGTGTTTGATAGAAAGGTAAACGAAATTTGGCATAGTTGGGGTAAATAATAAAAATGAATGGATAGAAACAATTAAGGGCCTAAACGGACAAGTAGCAGCTGCCAGAGTAGGTGGTCGCATTGCTACCAGACAAATAAATGAATCAATTGACGCTTTGTAAAGAGCATAATGATTGGTTCGATGGACAAAAGATAGCGTGATGTCAGGATATTTATAGAAAGTGATAGATAATGAATAGACGAGCCAATCAAATGTCATATCGACAAGACAAACACCAAACAGTCTTTAGAATTTCTAATTTATATATTATTGCCACAGAACAGCCTCCAACACTTCAGAATTAACTCTGTCAAACACAAGAAAAATGGCCTCGGCAAACCACGAGCAGCAGCTCAGCAGCTACGAACCGGAGCTGAAGAAGGAAGACGGTGGATCAAGTCCAATCGACAGCGAAAAAGCCGAAAGTAAGGAGGTCTCGTCGAAAGATCCCAATGTGAAGCCGCCGTACTCGTACGTCGCACTGATCGCGATGGCGATTCGAGAGTCTTCCGAAAAGCGGTTAACCCTCAATGGAATTTACCAGTACATTATCAGCAAGTTTCCGTTTTACGAGAAGAACAAAAAAGGATGGCAAAATTCCATACGGCACAATTTATCACTCAACGAGTGCTTCATTAAAGTGCCTCGGGAAGGCGGCGGTGAGAGAAAAGGTAACTACTGGACCTTAGATCCAGCCTGCGAGGACATGTTTGAGAAAGGAAACTACAGGCGCCGGCGCCGTATGAAGAGGCCCTACCGTCAGCCCACATTGCAACACACAAACGGAATGTTGACAGATCCGCGCGCTGCAGCGTACGGAAACTTCATCGCTCCAAAGTGGTCGGCATATAACCCAGTTCAGAGTGTACCTGCGGCAGGGGGAAACTGGCGAACTGCTCAACCTGCTGGCCCTCTTTCATACCCGTGCAACCCGCAATCGTCGAGAGTTCCACCAGGGTATGCGGTTGCACCCTACATGAACATGGGATCAACCGTCGGAGTTCCCGTCAGCTCATACGCAGGTACGCAGTATTCTACACAAATCCAGAACCCTGTGAATAACCAGTGTGGGTACGGAGCCGTGGCAATGCCCAGTGTAGGCTGTCGCAGACAAACTGATCATACAGCCGCAGTCCACGGCCACCACTTTACTAATCCATACTGGAATCCGCCAGACAAGCATACCTTTGATGCTCAACCACGTTCGTAAAAGAACGTGAGCGAGAGATTAATGACTGCAAAACGTTTCTACGACCTAGAGATTTTATTTATATGAAGCCACGTAAGAATTACTCTTGGATCCGAGTGAAGGAAGAAAACAAAATACAAAAAAAAGAAAAGGGATTAACAAAGTTTAGATGTACACTCCAAATAGAGATTTCATGTAATATTTGAGTATTATATTTACTTTAATCATTAAATCAGAAGCCCCCTTGATATGGTATCTGGGCATTCCAGCCAGGGCAACAGTTGACCTACAGACAAATCGAATTGTTCCAAATCTTATATTATCTACAATACAGAAGAGAGAGAAAAAAGAGGACATGATTTTTTCTTCGATTTATACTTATTTCGCACGTTTTCGTATGATGAAAGTTCATACAGTTAGGTAACGAGCTAGTAAATGCATTAGTTACACTTCCACTGAGTTGTTATTAGCGTAGGCTTTCCATTTCAGTGTCAGGCGTCAAACGCCATCTCTTTACCGCAGAGAGAATTTCATTTCATATCTGCAATTTGCAGAACACTTCCAACTTAAAGGATTTTGTCGATCTACTCCTTCCATTTTAGAATTATGAGAGAGTACCTCTAGCGTTTGTTGACTTTAATTTTGAATAATTCTACGAACGGGCGATAACTTGTCAGTTGTACAGGAGCCGTTTCAAACGTTCAAGGAAATACGGAAGAAAATGAATTTTGTGACAATAATTTATTTGCTAAGGCGGCGGTGTCACTGTCTTTTCTATGCCTTCAATGCAAATAAACTCTTAACCAGGATATCTGGCTGTTTTGATTTCCTTGAGTAAATATGGGGATAACACCATCGAGTGTCTCTAGACGCTGAAGTTCTCGGCCCAAGTACTGAATAGAATCAATGAAGAAATATGGGTCACTAGGTCAGAAAGCCATAATTCGCTTCTCAATCAAGATGGTTTCGAATCTTTGAGGACCGTACGATTTATTGGAGATACGGATTTACGGTGATATTGAGGCCAGTGCTACACGGCACTTTCGTCACCTACTACTTGTCTAGAACTCGGCAGGCGATTTCACTACTGGACTGTGGTTTGAGCTGTCGACCTACACTGATTACATGGCCGTAACCTGAAAATTATTTGTCCGATCTTGTAGTATTTATCATTGGCTCCATTATTATCCTCCCACTATTTACTTTATCGTTGTTTCTGCTGTCTGTCACTCTGGTCTTGTAGCACAGTTTATTAATCCAAATCAGAACCGCCAATGGGCAGGCAAATACGACAGAAACTAAGGAACTGTTTGTTATTATGGGCCGTGTTTTCATTCGGAATATAAACCATCGCTAAAACTTTATGGTGTTTTGACATCGAATTAAGCTTTTTCCATCGCTTATTGTTAACCAAACTTTCTGTTAAATAGTCAGCGATTAAATTCGAGAACGTTGACAGGGTGAGGGTCTTTCGCACCCAGAAGTGACACGAAATTTGACACTGTTAACTTAATTTTAAATGTTGTTATTGCGAGGCTTTCGCTAGCTTTTTTCGCGTGATTTTTATGTCAAAAATTGTAAATTACCCGATGAAATTTACATTCCGGTACAGGGATTTGTACCGATAAACACAACACAGTTTTTATTCCACCGAAATAACAATGAGCAAAAAAAAACTTTCGACGTGCCGAAATTTCTCACACGCGTGGAAATCTAAGCAAAGCATGAAAGTCGCCGGCGAAGACTTCTTGTATTCAAATTAACCACATAACCCGAGGCATTTCGGCGAGATAAGAGAATCATCATTTATGGTCGCGCGGCCTTCTAAATCTCACAAAGGATCTCAAAGCACGACACGTGTGGAAAACACTTTACTTGTCGTGACTCAATTCGTTTCTTAAAAAGGTTAAGGTAAAAAAGAATTATTTGATCCTCATAGACTATCTGAAAAAAAAACTTTTTAAAAACGATAATTTTCTTTCTTAACAGGTGGATCATTATTTTGACTTGCTGTTTCCGCAAATTTCTTTCTTATATTAGATGCGTGACGGACAGTTAAAAAATATCTAGGGTGGGAAATTTTACCGATCCAAGCCTTTCCGAAACAGCTGTGATGAACTGCAACTCCGTTTGCAAGGAAATGGAGAGGAAATGTTTCTGATTGAAGAGATATATTACATTTCCATGGATGCGAGAGGGTGCGCTGCTATAGAGCAATCCCTGCGGGGTGTCCTCCCTCCTCTGCGTGAGGAGCGGCTTGAAACCGTCGTACGCTAAAATCTCTAAGAATTAAAGACATTAGCAGGAAAATTGAAGAAGAAATGACACTGACAAAAGGGAAATTCGATGTTTTTAATCGCTAAACGAGCCCCATGCGAAACTAACGCCCGGGTCAGCTGCAAACCTGTTTATAGTCCAGACCAAGTTTGAGCAAGGGGTTGGTTGTTTTCTGTTTCATCGGCGGCGCTCTGTCAAAGCTTTGTTTAAATCTATCAATATTTGAACAAAACTAAGCAAACTGCAAGGTTCGGCAAGGAGGAAAGGGCAGCATTAAGTTTATTTACCTTTTTCAAGGTTAACTGGCTTTAATGCTCTTTGCAATGCCTATGTTAGAGGACATAAGTGTTATATAACGCGACCGCGCAGGTTTTCTTTTCGAGTCATCCCCTTATCTGCCCAGGACATAAACAAACCAAAGATGCTCCGGCCTTCATGGCGAACTTCATTAACTTTGAACGCCAAACATTCGGTTTGGAATTGCGCTAGGAAAGGTGGCCATGACTTGACGTCGATGGCAAGGTCTCAACACCGCACTGTTGCACAGTTATAGATTACCAGTTTTACACGTAGTCTGTTTTAGAAGGTATCAGCGATAAGTTTAAAAGCACCTGTGAACTTGCAGGGAAGCTATTTTTCTGATTAGGGACAGCGCGCCGCTTTTAAACTTAAAGATCAAGCGTAGCTCTGTTCTCCATTTTTGTCACGATTCTACGATTTTCTGGGGTGATCTGAGGATGCACAAAAGGATAAAGATGTATTTTTTTTTCGGATCTTATGTGTGCCGGCCCTTTTTAATCCTCGCCGAAACTTTTGTAACGTTGTTTATAGTATAGCGGCTTCACAGAAGCTAGGTGGTCTCTACATTTAACACCCCTTTTCTTCTAAAAAGACTGATATTTTCAATCGCCGGGTTAGCCATCACCTCAAAGGAAACACTTGAGGAAATAACACAATTACAGTTTTTCATTAATTCTTGAAAGAAGAAATGATAAAACCCATTCAATCTTTTATAGAAAAAAAACTGAGGATATTAGCGCAAACAGGAAAAATTCTCATGATTTATTTTTTAGCTTTCTTAACAACATTGAGTGCACTTCTAAAAACATGGAAAAGATTCAAGTGTTTTTGTGTACACCCTTTGAATTGTCTGTTATGACGACCACCAGAAGTATACAATCTAGGCTTACCAATATTAATTTACGAGCTTTTTGCTTTTTTCCCCAATCTAAATATACCATAAAAATTCAACGAGAAAAACTGGCGGTAAAGGCAATATATTTTTATTTTCAATTAAAACAAAAGAGAAAGAATTTCTACGAAAGCTCTTTGGTGACGAATTAAGTAATGCGTTGGAAAATAGTTGGAATCAAATATTTAAAACAAAGCGTGTAAACCAATACGGAAGAAGACACATCTGTTTCAACTAGAGCAATATTCCTTTGAGCGATAAATTACATCTGTGTAAAGCTGGAAAGAAAAAATCTACCTCAGCTTAAATGATATCACTGTGCCAAATTAGCTAAGATCGATATCGCGTCGAACGCAATCTTCCAAAGCGCGAGTCAACAGTAATTACACTGATCTGGTTTCATTTGATCAGCAAGAAAGTCTACTAAGCTACTAGACGCTCTGCACCTTTTGAAATGATTTGCGAAGAATTTAAGCTAGAAAGGGGGTGCCTCTGAGAAAAGCCATTTAATGAATACGCCTTGGCACGCGAAGAAACGACGATCAGTGAACACTGAGAACAATCAATATTTCATTGAATTTAGAACATTCTTAACTGGTTTTCTCTGTCTTATCCTTTAGCACCGTCTGCTTATTAGGTGGAAATAAAAATATTCCGACAAAGTGAGGATTATCTCTGTTTAATAATGAAAATTGGGCACCTTATGGAGACTCACAGTTACTGAGTCATCGGTCATATTTCTCTCACAACTTTGATGGCAAGTCGTGTTCATCATTGCAAACAATGTAAATAATAGATTCCTTCCTTCGTTTTGATCTCAAACAACTTGAACAAAAGAAAAAACCCAAGACATTCCTGTCAATGATAGCTGAATGAGTCTGCCATTTCAAACTTAGAATGTTCACAGAAACGCAAATTGAAAATTGTACTTGCGAATGGCAAAGAACAGAGTTAAATTCTAACAACCGGGGTGTCACAGCGCCGCGCGAGATTGATCTCTCGGTCGGGTCTCTATTTTTCTTAACTTGCACACTTATCAAAGAAAACAATGAAGATATTTCTGAAAATAAAGACGACTGAAACGCTCACGTATAAGTTCTTGATAAAACTGATGCCCATCAAGTTAAATAAAATTGACCATTTGTTTTTAACGCGGTCGCATTCTGCTCTTGAAGTTATGCGGACATATTTTACGTATCTAGTTTATAGCCTAGTTACAAGGCAAAGCCACACGGAGTTAAGGTTTTTCATAGATAATACGAAAACATTTACAGGAAGATAACGAGCAATAAGCAAACTTCCCAGCGGGAATATTTCACGAGTGCTTAAATATAAAAACTACTACTTTAAAATAACTTCCTTGACATTAAAATGGCCTTCTTCTCTTACTTCTTCTTCGTCTTGTTTACACCATCTGTTCCCATTTCCTGCGTGGCCGCGTCGTCGTCTCGACGAACCTATTATTAGGAGGTTCTTTGAGAATTTTGTTTAATACCTGCCCGGATAACCGTAGATATTTTTCCTTGGCATTGCATTGCACTCATGCGAAACGAGTCGGCCAACTAAGGGTTTTCTTGAAACCACAAACGAACACATGGCGACCCCTTGCTAGCCATACACGATGGTGTCAACAAATTAGAATTACAAAACCGATAAGAAATTTGAATTTTACAATGACGGCGGTGCGGCTCGTCACAATCAGGCAAAGCGGAAAGCTCGTTTAATTTTTCGTTTTACACAGAATGCTACAAAGTTTGCTAGCTTGTTTGAAGCGAGGAAAGACAATCCTTTGTTGCCACATTGAAACGTCTCTTTAGTCATACCCGAATACATATATTTTACAAGTTCAGCAGGCCAAAGGTAAATATTACAAATATTCAGACCGGTATACTTTTTACTAAATTAACACAAGAGTTACTATTCTCTGTTCTGAAATCGTTGTCGGAGTCTCCTGAACCGCTTCACCCGGGCATGGCGTAGTCAAATATTGCTCACGGCCGCGGTCAAACAAATTATTGGTTTTGTATGCTGTCATGTTTACGTTAATCTAAGTCATCACACAAAATTAATTTTACCAAGCAGGTTCTCGTAATTCCGAATTTACAGATTGTTATTGACTTGAAGGACTTACAATGAATTCATTAGGCTTTGAGCTGTGGCTGAAGATTGGATTTAATTAGCAATCTTACCACGCTTTCTTGAACATGGCAATAGATAAACCATTGGGGACTCGAAGCTACACTGAACCTGAACCCCTTCAAACCCGCAATTAAGATGTTCAATGAAATTGAAGAGCATACAAAGCTTAAGAACTTACAACAGAAACTTCAAAATAATTTTTTTTTGTTCGATCGAGAAGATCAAGATACAGTTTCACTCACCGTGGACAATGCCGAAGCAAGGCGTTCTTACGCCAGTTATTTCAAATAAAGGTAAAAACAGGAAAGAAAACACAAATAAAGGTGAATACAATTAAACCCGCAAGCAACGAGGTGAGAAAAATAGCGCAAGCTTCAAGTCTGGTCTTCGTGACTGCTAATATCGCAAAGTGCTATAAAATTGAAATTGATTACTCAAGCACCCGGCTTTTCGAGATACATTATCGGTCGGTAACCAAATAGCAAATAACATTTGACAGTGAATATGTTACTATTCTGCAATGCCTACAAGATGAAGACAAATATTTATCCGTGACAGCTTTTTTGAGATCAAAATAAATATAAATACCGTATTTATTACAAGGGCCTGCTTTCTTCCGATCAGCAAATAAGGGGACTTAAATAAGAGATTCCCAAGATCAAGGACTTTGGTTCAAAAACCGCGGAATCAATATTGTTTACTACTCTTCTCGGCATTCCGCACAGTAAGTTAGGTAAACTGGTGGGGCGCGAAACACTGATAACGTAGTAGGTGAGACAATACAAGGGAAAACAACACCACTTTGAACACAGGGTAGACAACTTCACAAGCGATGGCGGGCGTCTGAGGAACTCAGTGTTAAGCTTCGAAAGTAGCACCTCGCATGAGTGATAACACCTTAATTTCCGAAAGAAATTGCATGATTAACCAGGGTATCGCCGCTTTGTTAGAAACTGTTAAAATCAAAGAAATCACAAAAGATGAAGCTTTGCTTTTGGTCTATTCTTATTATCGAGTTGATGTGACTGCGAGATAGCCACAATCGCTTGCAAATATCTTCCAGACTGTGAAATTTTATTTTGACTGCAACCTGATCGTCTTTAGTAAATTATTTTAATTCGAAATTACTATGGAATCTTTCAAAGTCTAATTGGATTTTATTACAACTCTTAAAGAAAGGTCCGCAACAGTTCGAACAAAATTGCAGTCGAATAACGCCGCAAAACGCAATGAATCTGTCTCTTAGAAATTGTCCTCATTATATGCAAGCGTCAATTTATTCTGATGAGCGAAGGAGTGAGATAATTTGGTAGAATCATGTTTCATTTATGTATAATTCCAAAAATCGGCACGTTGGCCTAGCAATCATTTAGATGATAAGAATTGACAAAAGCTCATATGCCTGAAACTATGCCGTGTTTATCCAGATCATCGCTGTCTTCAGAACTCAAATATCTTTCAAATAATTAATCTTTTTGTCGCACAGCGGGGGTTTTATGAACCCGTATTTTAATTCACATGCAGCGAAATGAATTTTTACCTCTGGTTCAAATGAACTACCCAAACAATAAAAAAAGATATCGAAAGCTTTTTTCGTAAAAATTTAACGCTTTTCTGAAAATTGCCCAAAAGATAATAATCGATATTTTGATCTGGTCTGAAAAATGATATCAGTATTTGAAAATCAGGCTGTTTACATTGTTTCTTAAGAAAATAAAGCCATGTTAAACATAGTTTGCCGATAGGTAAGCAAACAAACTTCAAACTTGAAAGCAATCGACATCGAAAAGGGCTCGTTACATCGGGAGCAAATATTTGGCCTTAGGAAGAACAAATCTTGATGTGGTATTTGCGGATTTTTCCGCGTAAAATTTTTTGAAAATTAAATCCTGTTTTCCATCATGAATATTTAAGCCGGATACTTCGGTTGATCACTCTTATTTCGTTTGAGCAATTTCCGCAATTTTAACGATATTTAATTAAGAAGATAGAATTCATCAAATCGAGATCATTCTTCAGTTTTAGAGTTCCGCATAAGAATGAGGTTATTTTTGCATTTGCCCTTATTGGAGATTACTGCTGCATAATCTTTTTCTAGTAATCAGAAGAACATCGACTATTTTTTCGAGGCTAATAATCAAAGAGTAACAGATAAAAAAAGGAATTATGGCAATAAAAAAACTGACAAACCCACAAAAACTATAGACAGTAAGAGGAGGAACCATATCTTAACGAAAAAAAATTCCAATTTTTAGTTCCATTAGATTTATTCCATTAGATTTATTGGAGCAAAAAAAATCAACCAGTATTATCCGAAATCTTATAGAAAATAATAAGCCAAGGTCGCGTAGAGTATCTCTGTAAACTCCGCTCTCATCATATGAAGGCGTGGTTGACTCACCGAGCTTAAAGTGATAATTTCCAGTAACTCCGCTCTATTTAATCAAAATGTACTGCACCCTGACGTGAAACTAAAGGCGAAGGGATGCCTGGCATGTACACTGAAATGTATCTCATTACTACCTGTCATTTAATGAAACGTGCCTTAAAGAGAAATAAGGAATAAAGTACCCAACGGTGAACATCATGTAACGTCTGACTTAACAGTTATGTTTAGGTTACAAAGGATTTCTTACGCGTTAGGGGGATAAACTGTTTTGAAACGTTTTTTTATATATCCAATACGAGCCCCTGCATGTATGTTCGTTTCTCTTCTACATGAGAAGTAACACGCTGTCGAACATAATTGATCTTAATGCACACAAGGTCTAAAGGCGATCTTTTCGGGTACAGAGGTAGACGCCAAAGTCATTCGAAATCACTGCTGGCGGAATAATAAAAACATCGCAAGCAAATAGGCACCGTTATCTCAAAGACACGCGAGCTTCATTTGGGAAAGGGTCGTATAAAGAGCCAAACATACGTTCTAGATTGTAAAGCATAGTGAGCCACGCGGTATTCAAGACACACTCATCCATCATTAAACAATAAAGAAGCTTGACGGAATGCCTTGATCATGCTGAGTGATGGGTTGAGTCCAAGCTTTTTTGAACAGCAGCATGCAACTACTCCAGGTGTGTGGTTGGTTATCATTATCATTTTTTGGCGTTACATACTAAGATACTTCATAGTCCCTCAGTTACTTAGCCAGAGCAAGGGTTCAGATGATTTTTAACGTCCATGGTTGGCGCAGAAGCCCGCAAAAGTAGAAAATGTCGACTGTTGACGATTGTCGATGGCGACAACACAGTGCACCGAAAAGGAAAGAAAGACAAGGTAAGGTTATGGTTAATAACAAATACTAAACACCGCTCCATTCATCATGACTTAACTGTGTACTTCTTCTTCTATTTGAATGCATTTATCCAGTTCAGCTTATGGAAGTTTACTGATCATACCAAGCCATGATATAACATAGTGCCGAAGTTCTAACACACCCTTTACCCATGACCGCATACGAAAAGTTTCAATGCACTCTTAGACTTTATTCTTAGGGAAAAGACATAGAACTGTCAAAGAACAGGTAACATGGCCCGGCCTTCGTGATTTTTGCCTGGCTCAATATTGGCGACACAAGTCGCTAAAGTTGATTAGCACGCCACAAGTGCAGCGTCGTCATAAATCACAGAACACTATTCATGTTGCCTATCCCTCAGGGCAAAGCATACAAACTTAATGCTTTAACTCTCAAGAAAATTGAGAAGCAAAGCTGTCCTCTTGTGGTTGCAAATATTGCGACAATTACACTGGAACAGACAGGTCGCCAAATGTGTCAACAGCGCAAAACTTGAAATAACTTCAATCTCAAGTTGAACAGTGCTTCTTTGGTGAAGCCAGTTTGTCTAGCAATATGCCCGATGTGTTTATAAAGGTGAGATCGGAGTTTCATTTCATACTTCTCGAAACTTGGTGTCGTTTAGTTCGTAGCCACTTTGAAAATCTAGATAACCAAAAAAATGTTTTACAGCGTCAAAAACGCACTGCTTGTACACGGTAAAGAAGTATTCCTCATCAAGCTTTCGAATTAGACTAGTGAAACATGACCTGTTTTATTGTATGTAACGTGCTTTTTGTAGCGAGGTAGAGATTTCGGTCGAACCGGTAAAAAAGTTAAATCACTTTGATAAAGAAGGCTACTAGCTCGAAATAATTTTGTTCGAGAAGTATGTTTGTGAGAAAAGAGAAAATGACGAGAAACATCGGGTCAGTCTTGCACGTGCAAACAAAATAAATAGTCCGTTCTCACGATGCCTTGGTGAGCACTAAGTTATATAACAGCTTCCACGGTTGACTTCGACCCATTGTTAAAGGCCGCCATGAAACTCTCTTTGTTGGCTTAAACACTCAATGTTGAATTCTATTTATACCTTTGTAGTGAGCTATGAATAGTCTTTCCTCTAAGGTTGACTGCCTCTTAAGCGCTCATGGTAAGGCAGAAGTATTCCACATAGCCAGATTTTCAATGGCAAACTATCGTTGTATTGAGGTAGTTACATTCTGTCCTCAAAGCATCCGGAAAACGGCCCAAAAAGTTATATTTTCGCCTGAAAGCATACGGATTGTGACAAAGAGTGGCTAAACAGAAAGGAATATTTTTGGAACAACACTCTGGGATGTACTCTATTTATAATCACGAAAACACGGCAATATTGGAACAGCTTGAAAGAAGTCACTGATCACAAATTTTTTGTTATTTTTAACAATAAAACTCGTGATGTTTTAAAATGTCATAAAGCGCCAAGGAAGGCTGCGCAAATTCGGGGAAAAAATAAAACACAAAAAAGGCACAACTGATGCTAAGGAACCGACTTGGAACCGAGTGCAAAGCGATAGGACTGCATTTTATTTTGAGCTAGAGAAAAAACTATTCACTAAAAAAGCCAAAACAGTGCTGCCTGACGGAGATGAAAGTTGCATGGAGACATCATTGAAATACATGTTTAGGAAAGTTAGGGGCGATTATCCACTTAAATCGATTCTTTCTCGAAGTGGAATACGTGTTATTTATTTGGTGTTTAGAAAGCTATACCCAAAGCATAATATATCCTTTGTTAAACTGAATTCATAAGTTATCCCGACTTCCTGTTTGTAGATTATCAGACTATTTATTACAAGGAGCCGCTTAAGTTTAACAAAACTACTCCACAACTTTGTAACACTCTCTTTAAGGAACCAAAATTAAATGTGTGTATGCATCCTGTCGTTATCTGTGTGGACAATGATTTAAAAAAAACTGCAAGACAGTTAAAAAGCGTTTTGTTATTATTTTTGTTGATACACCACTGTGACTTATTACGGTTTTAACCATCTCTGGACAAAATGTCTTCAGAATTACCCACTGCTTAAAGTGACAGGCTTATTTTCAAAGATTACAAAGAAAGCATTGCGAACAAGCATGGCCTTTTGAGCATATAAACAAACAATAGAGTACCTTCGGCTGTCGGTAGGGACATATTGTGCACATATTGCACACTTCTGAAGTTTATGAACAGGAATGTATACAGCGTACACAGACAATATTCTTCTTGACAAATTTGAAGAAAAATAAAATACTATTATATGACGACCTATGACAGAGTAAATGAGAAGAAATATATGATTCCTAGAGTACGCGGATAAGAGCAATGATCAAATTATGAAGACAGGTGGTTAGGTCAGGTTTCTAAAGAAATATGCCCACCGTTAAAAACTTTATTTAAATTAGTTTACTGGCAAACAACTTCTTCGCGATTTTTTTTGGTATATTCGGGAAAGATACGTTTTTAAGGAGGTTTAATTTAAATGCGTTCTGGATTCGAATAAGCACTATTATTAAAACTTGGAAAAATAAACAATTTTAAGAATTAAAATTTATTATAAAGAAAAAGAACGAGAGACAGAGACGCAAGGTGACGGGAACTCTCCCTTTTGCCTGAAGCAAGTGAAAGGTGTTAGAAAGTCTGCGTCACTTAGTAAACATTATCAAACTATGATAAATGCCGGGAATTCTTTTCACCCTAGAGAAGGAAAAAATATAACCTAGGTAACTAAAGACTCTCGTCCACTCGGATGTTAATGTCTGAAGAAGAGAGTTACTAGCGCTTGTAATAAGTAAGATATTGCTGTTTTACTTGGGCATTCGAGCTTGAATGACAGCGAACAAATAAAACAGCAAGAAAAGCTGCTTCCCACAGAATGCCATATGTTAGTCAGCGAGACATGCCTGGAGAAAATATGCGTGGCCACACACGTAAATTTTATTACGCAATAACCGGATGACTCGTAACTAAGTTTAGCTAAAGAGCACGCCAAGTGTCTCCTAGTTCAGACATCAGCTATGGATATGTCGTGTAAAAAAACAGCAGCTGATGCTTTACAAAAGTCCTTTGCTGATTTATAATTCTTGACTTAAGAACCTAAAATAACGCCAAAAAGCCTTCTCGCTGTACTTATATATGACAACTGAGTACGCTAGTTGAACCATTGTCACAAATCCAACAAATTCTGCCTTTAGCAATGGACAGTTCAGAGTCTTCTTGCTTAACGCAGATGCTAAGACTAAATATAGGAGTAGATGATGATACGCTGGGAGATTCCTCACAGAACTAGAGTAGCCTCGATGAAACAGCTTAAGTATTAAATTTAACAGAAACAGTAAGAAAAAAAAAAAGCGAACAGTACCTAAAATCGGTCACTTGCGGCTTTCCATCGAATCCTCTTTAGCAGATCTCCGTGCTAAATAGCAGTGGACATCTTACGTATTAAGCACTCTACTTTGCCCAAAACAAATAATATTGTTGAAAAAAGAAAACGCGAGTACCAGATATAAGTTATTTATTTGCTTTCGCTTTTGAAAATAGCGGCTTATTCTCAAGTGGTTGGATATGTTTAATGTATATGTGCGTTTTCTTTTCAACATGGAAATAGAAACCCGCCCAGTAGAAGCAGGGATGCGACATGGAAAGACTCAAATTTTCGGCACTGGGTAGATCTTAAGGTATTATAGCCTTACGTGTTACTGAAAAGCAGTTCTTCCGGCGGCACACCGGCAAAGTTAAAGCAATTCAACAGCCATAACTCGGAATACTCAAAGAGATCAAATAAAATTGTTTTCTAAACAGCCGCGAAGAGAAGTCGAGTCTTGGTACCAGAAGAATCAAGGAAGGGTCAGAAAATTGGCACGTTAAGCAAATTTCGTCAATATATCTCGCCAAAAAATTAAGCTTAATATGATTTGTTTCAGGATTTCGATCCAAAACGAAAATTATTATTTTTTTTTTTTTAAATCAACCTGAAATAGCAGGTGGTTTACATAACACGTTTGTCTGTCATACTCAGTGGGTAACGACCAAAGACTTAACAGGATCGCTCGCGACAGCATGCTTAGACAAACCACGTGTATATGGTGCTGGATTCAAATTCCTAAATTCAGCTTTCAAAAAAAAATATTATATTACGGACTTGTACACACTGAAGTGCGCGTTTGATCAAAGCTGTCCTATGAAGAAATCCCCAGGTTATCTTCCCTTATACTTGTTACACACTGTATGTATGGTGGTGAAAGCTGTTCGTTGACATACAACTGTATTTTTGCATCATTTTCTGCCTGTATTTTTAAGTTAAGAAATCCGCGTCATTCATAATTTGCTTTTCACCTCCCTGGATTGGACATCCTGCTGGACTATTCTGCCTTGAATATATTAAGTGTGTTATTTTTGGTCGTTAAAAGATTTCATAAACGCGTCCAGAAGTGCGTACGTACAGACACTAAATTGCTCACCCTTCCTCTAAAACCTCAAGGTAACCTCACTCAACACTTGACTACTTAAAGAAAAATTCCTCAATGCATTTACGAAACTCCACAAAGACAACTCAAGTGCTTTTATGAAGTTTCGCAAACGTATTGGAAAATGTGCAAGGAATGAAAGGCCAAGCAGCTCAGTGGCATCAACCTTAGAACTTTTTCAAATAATTGCCTCGACATTAGGCTGTTTGATAAAACCTGCTTGCCCGCAGTTCTCTGCTTTTCGACGTTAGGCATAAATTTTTATCGTATAACCGTCAAGTTGCATTTGTAGGTCGGATTCGGGCGTATTGCCGATAGCGTTCTTCGTTAGATGTCCTTTGGTTTGCTAACACTGAATATTTCCTGGGTTTGGCTGCGACAGATTTGAAGTTTAGCTACTGAGCGCCACCATAAAGCTTTTCATGGTCGATAGTCTTATTTTAAATCTAGTTTGTCGTATATTGTATATGAACGTAAAGAAAAATTAAAAATCTTTGTTTAAAATACGTTAAGAGGACGTAGAGAAAGTTGCTTATTTAGTTACTCTGGTAATTAATTGCTCTTCCCACTGGCAGTAAAATATCATTCAAACCCTTGTGGGAAATTCCTCAAACCTTGGATGTAATTCCCTTAAGCTATTATCTTAAGATATAACCTTAAACCAAACCAAAGTCTGTTTAAATTTTATATTTCCAAGGACAAAAATATGTAAACAAAAATGCTAAGGAACATTTCATTGTTTCGCAAAAATTTCTCGCGTCATATCTGTAAAGTAACTGGTGCAGTTTTTAAAAAATTAAACCATATAGCTTAGTGTAATTACGTGTTGTATTGTGTAGCATAAAACGAGACGAAATTGAGGAGGTTAAGCTTCTTCTCCAAACTCAGTTCTATCAAGGAGGGGAAAAGTCCTAGAGAAAATACACGTTTTGTGGGGGGAATGTCTATCTAGTTAATATGGGGAAAGGGGCAATTACTGAAGCTCCAGAGATATGTCCAGAATATCACATGGAAGGTGTTTTTTCCTAGATTCAAGTTAAACCAAGTAAATATTTTGAAATGTGGCAGTACTGTCGCCATTGTGAAAAGAGGAGAGGGAATACAAAACCACATGCAAAAGAGGAAGCATGGAAGAATGAGTAGCTGGTTAGAATTTAAATAAGTTAGGGAATGAAAGACTTGACAAAAGTAGCTTAAAAACCTTATAAAAATAATCTTGAACTAATCTCCTTGGTTTCCGACGTTTCAAATGACAAAACAGTAGAACGGCTTGAGGAAGTAGTCAAGTTTCTGCTAAGAGCTACGAGAGGTCGGTTTCTTCATGACGAGGATCCTCCGCAAAAGAAATCAGGCCAAGTTAGGGGGTTCTTCATAGCAAAGCAATTTCAGTAGAATAGGTTTTTATGACAAAGTTTTTTTTTTAATGTCCTTCAGAGGCAAAGCCAATACACACCACAACACTAAATTTTAGTTGTCAGGGGATAAATCAGGGGTGTGTCTCACTAGCATGTGCTCGACACAGTTTTTAGAACAGACTGTGTGTGTCTTGACAAGAGAATGTCAGCGAAGATACATTTGACAACATACAGTTCCTAACACAAGTGAGAGTTAATTCATAAATGAGCTCATTCCATGCAAATAATCCTGGGGTGGCGTTTAGTAACGTAAGACAGCAAGGAAGCTTCGACTCAATATTTTTATTATGTGGTATAAATAAAGGCCCTTGGTTAAGCAGGTTTATGTTACTATATGAACTGAACTTGATTTTGGATCACTGGTTTCGTTATCAGTATCAGGCCTTTAAAATTCAGGGTCCCATATATATTCAGAAGCCAATTTAAAAGGAGAGAGCAGGGACACCCTAAAATGAAAAAGCGAAACTCTGTCTAAAAGAAGCTGCTCGATAAATCTGAGAGTCAAACTACATCACATGCAATTTTAGTTCTCTAATGGAATCTTCGTGGAAATGGAAGCTTCTTAGAATTCAATCATTCATAAAATAAAATCATTCAGTCAGTAGACAACATCACTTCAGTCCATTCTACTGAAACAAAATATTTATTTCGTGTAGTTAAAAATAAGGATACTGCCAGCGTTCATTCTTTACACACTCTTGAATTGCTAATCTAAAGCCGTGCAAGACAGCATGACAAGGCTTTCAGTTATTCCACCTTAATTTGCGATGTATTGAGTACGATTACTTATCTACAAAATGCCGAGTTAGAGCTCATATTTATAACAACGATATTGTTAAGGATTGCATTATGTTACCTTACGACAAACGCGAAACATTGGCGAGAAACATGTAAACTAAGGTATTATATTAAGAGGTTATATGCTATGCTAATATGAAATGCTGGATGTTACTGAATGTTTTCCCGTGAGCAATCCTGTTGTATTGGATGCAATATTGTACCACTTTGGCAGAAAATTCTGCTTTATGAAGATGAGCTTAATCTTGTATTTGATTTTGGAACATTTACACTAAGTGTTATTATATTTCCTAGCCAGCGAATTATTTTTGTTTTGTTTTTTTTTACTAGGACACACGTGCACATTACAAAAGCTGCTTAAAGCCTTTGGTAATCCTTAGTTGTGACGAGCAGCATTACAAGGAACGAGGTTCCGATTTAAAACTGCCGTTTAACATTGTGTTGCGATGATATGCTGGTAACGATCGACACAAGAGGACAAGCTGCCGTTACCGTATGTCAACCAAGCGGAGAATACCTTTTATGAATAATTGAACTAAGTACTGAACGCTTAAGTTGGCCATTTCTGATAAAAACGGGCGAACCTTAATTTGGGAAGCGTCTTTACTGGTCCTATACGGAATGACTCCGATTGATAATACATTTTAAGGAATGGAGAAGTCACGATTCTCAATGTGTCAACATGTCGTTACATCTGAATATATTAAATATTTTGTTTGATTCTTGCGTTTGCTGTTATGCCCTGTTTATGTTCATTGTGTTATACTGTAAGATTCTTAAGTGTAATTATAGATCTTGCAATTGTGTCCAAAGAGACTCGCTTCATACAAAACAAGAGAAGCGACGCCATCTGGGGGCAAACCTTCGCGAAGTTCCTTGATTTGAAACACAATAATAACTAGCGTAGACGAATTTCTTGCTAAAACACCGCTCGTAGTTTCCTAGCTTGTCCCTTGGAAGTCAACCTCCATTTCTTCTTTAAATTTATTTTCACTGTATTATTGTCAAAACAATAATATTGTTTATTAAGTCTCGGTCTGATTGTCGCAGACATCTTACGCACCTAAGCGGCTTAAAATAGCAACTTTTGAAGTGGTAGCCTCTATTGCATATCGTTGAAAGCAAAATAAGGTGCTTCAAAATACGTTGAAAGCCGAAACAATCATGTCAAAACACTATTAATATTATCTGATTCAAAAATATGTGTGAATTGCCAATTTGTGTCAACACTTTGTTCAGCTACTTTCTCGCGTAAAATGCCCGTCATACATCAGCTTTCAATAGCAAATAAAATATATATCTTCAAAGAAAAAAAATAAGGGCCCTTCATCCGAATTGACCCTCGACGCATCAGCCACTGACGACAAAATCCCTTTACCAAGATACGAGTGTTTACTTAGGAAAATGTAAACAACCTAACTCGAGGCAAAATATTGTTATTTGCTCTTAGAAAAGAGAATGATTCCTTTATTGCAACAATTAACGTAATGGTTGTTTGTCGTGGTATGGTATATTACATACACTGTAGGTCAACAACGAACGCTTGAGTGGCAACTGACCGGTGCGCTGTGTAGCAAATGAATTTAACTCTGATCACTCAACTGATTGCGATCGTTTTTCATGCAACACGAAGAACATAGGTGTTTGGCTCACAGACGACTTAGTTCGTAAGCGAAGCTGAGCAAAAATATAATGACGTACAGAAAGCCGAGTGAGAATATGAGGATATGATCTGTATCATGGGTTTCCTTTACATGAATACAAACAGTTGCCTGTCCATGGCCAGTGTACATTTAAAACAATGGAAAACAAGACTACTACAATATCTGATGTAGTTTATTACTGCAGAAGTGACGATAAAAACTCTCGTTCAACCAAAGGAAAAAAAAAGCATTTTAAGTTTTATAATCCACCTGAGCGAAAATTCGAAATTAAAACAATTTCAAGTGACAGTCAAAGTCTTGAGCTTTATTTTTGAAACAAATGAATAAACGCGTTCAACAGAGTTTCGCTTTTGGATCTAAAAGCTAGGATCTTTCGCTAGGAATAAAGCAACGGTAATACTCCTTCATTGTTTTGCCACCCACGGTGAAAAGGCTTTTCCGAAGCGGACATTCAGACCACTAATTCATCGGCGAGCCAATATGTGCTACGTTGACGACCCATTTTAGCCGAAGGCAATATTCTCTAATTTTCTTTATCTAGTCTTTCTTTGAGAGTCGCGTTGTAGGGTGCCAGAAAAAAAAAATAGTAATTAAGTTGAAGGTTGAAATCAAGGGAAAAAGAAACAACCTTGGCAACTTCAATCCCGGATGAATTTGGCAATGTTTTCAATTTGGCGTTCTGGGCTACTTTCAAACTGTCACCGCAGGCAAGTCGCTTACAAATTGCAGTGTTTGAATTCATCTTTGTCTGCAAATTATTTAAATCTGACCCAACACAAGAGGAGTCCTAGGGTAAAGAATAGAGCCGCGCTTCTTTGCGGCTTCTTTAAACAGATTGTAGAAGATTCTGTCGACGATCAATTAAGAAATGAAAGAAATGTCGCTCGCTTTCCTTAATTTTTTGAAGAAAATAAAACGAGGAAAACAAACATTACATTGCAATGACCAGCGCTTGAAAAACATAAGGCGGCTTAATGGCTCTTCTCTAATATCGTTGTTTAAATATTTTAATTTGAGGTATGCCGCAAAGGGGACATACAGAGCAGCGACATAAGCAGAGATACAGAAAATGTTGTCAAGATAATGGCACAATCAAAGTAAGAAGAAACAAGACAGAGGCTTTGTCCTCCGATTTGTCGTTTCAAATGCTGTTTCGTCTATAAACCTTTACCTTGGGGTGTGAGAACACAAAACATCCCCAATGATCGTTGACAGTAAAGGCGTGTTATTGTGTAGGAAAACCTCTCCGCAAACACTCAAATGCAAACTCGAATTTAACAGTTCGAAAATTAATCTAGGAAAGAAAACAGAGTGGTTCTTTTTCCAATAGTTGAAGCGGAAGAAATCGGCTTTTGATAATAGCTTTAGAAAATTTGCATTTTAGCAAAATTAAATGAGTCTGGGAAAAGGATTGAGAACATTCATAATTAAAAAAGGCCAGTGTGCCGGAAACTTCTAAAGATCTTTTCCTAACCAGACGTAATAAATTTGAATGTGTCACAGTGACTGTCAATGCAGCTCAGTGGGGTTTCCCGGCCTGCACAAGGGCTCATCACGGGAGATTGAAGTCCCAAAATACAATACCTCTTCCCAGGGGGGACCGAGTCAACGTTAATAAATAATAGAACTACGAGAATGAATAGTAATCACTGCGAAGAAAGAACGAATCGAGTCATAGTTTCTCAGTGCAAGTTAAAAAGCGTATTTATGTGCAATCCTTTAAAGAGAGAGCCATTAGTTAGAGAAAGAACTCCTCCTTTGTTCTAAAAAAAACTGTTGTAACATAAGAATACACCTTTTCTTAAGGGTAGAAGGCCAAAAGAAACAGTAGGGGTTCAGGAATATTTTTTGCCCCGTACTAGCTTTGATCCATTATATCCCCTTAGCTAATGACAGTGTAACAATAGATTTAAGCGAGAATCGATAACGGCTATAGAGTCTTTCATGGATACTATTAAAATTCGCAACTGGAGCCTTCCCTGTTTTCCGCTCTTATCTGAACGAACAGAAA
>Ga0126337_10000122_pt1 | contig 29135 bp, 22 predicted proteins | sample DipCmetagenome_FD_92527 | JGI IMG/M metagenome (GOLD analysis project Ga0126337, IMG submission 92527) | Coral microbial communities from La Bocana,Puerto Morelos, Mexico - Diploria C A metagenome | ecosystem: Host-associated > Invertebrates > Cnidaria > Coral | place: La Bocana,Puerto Morelos...
AGAAGAATCACAACCCCACCACACTCAAGCACATTTATTACTATGATACCCTCGGTTTGGTATATCAATATTTTAAATACATAATATTTAATCTCTAATCTGTGAATATTAGTAGAAATCATAATGCTAAATTCTGCAGACTCACCGCTGAAGATTGAGCTGTTGGCGGTGCTTTATTGCCTGAAAGAAAAATGGTCATCAAGTCAAAATAACAGACTTGACAATCATAATGACAAGAGCTCAAAATGTTATCATATCGTTTTGTACATCCACGACAAATAGCATTGATTAGCATTCACTTCAGCTTCCTAAGAAAATAGTGTCTTGCTCACAGTTACTACTGCTATGAGATAATCTATTGCGTAATTCCTACCTGTTTCAAGTTGATCAACTCGCAAAGTGAGTTTTTGAAGAGCTGCCTGCAATTCTTCAGTGACTGCAAAACAATGGGATTAAGATCAAAACAAGTTGGGTTCAAGAAATGCCATCACATTACAATCTAAATTGGAAATAAAATACAACTGTTAAGTTTTGTGTGAGATTATTTGAGGATCACTGTGGGCTGAAAATATGATGTAGAATAGGAAACTAGTTGAATCTCAAGAGCAATATTATTACAAGGTTGAGCTGAACAGAGGTGTCAAAGGAACAGTGAAGTTACAGTTTGCATTTTTCACTATAAAATACCACGGACAAGAATTTATCTAAGGACACTACCACAGTCATAATGTTTAGAGGGCTACAGCCCTGCATTATTGTGTTTGTATTCTTCAGCAATGCACTTTAATCTCACAGTGCGTCTGTTCACACAGGAGATTTTTTTTACTCCTTGCTATACAGTAACCAGGTTAAGTGGTGCTGGGAAATGATCACGCTACACCTACATGTATGGGTCCAATGCTTGCTCTGCTTGACAGAGTTACTAAACAATCAAAGATGAATGTGTCTTTGTGTACTGAAGTACCTTTTTTCAGTTGTCTGTTTTCCTCCTCTAATTGTGCAATGCGTTTATCTCCTCCAGCTGTAACTGGTGTGGAAGAAGGAGCCTACATGTAAAACAAAGTGCATGCAAGAGAATCAAAATTAAGTGACTGAGTGTTAAAATAGAGACTGAAATAACATGGTGCAAGTCCAGACCTAAGAAATAATGGGGTAATAATTACCTAATAAAGAACATTCTATTCTATTAAAAATTTGCTATTTCAAAGACATCTGAAATTTGATTAAAAATACTAAGCAGATTGAAGTGACTGTTTCTCAACTTGCCTGTTGAATGCTCAAAGGAAAAGTATTGATTCAGACATAAGATTGTTGCAAAGGTGTGATCAAATTTCTACATTCATTCAAGCTGTTCTATATGAAACAACACACACAATCCTTTTTGTGCTCAAGCCGCATATAAGGTCTCGTTGGTTCTATGTTAAAGGACTGCACTATATGTTAAAGTCGTCAGGGGTTGTACTCAACTTATTAGATAAAAGTTGGGGCAAGCTAACTCTAGCTTACCGTGCTAAGAGTCTGTTGAATTTTTTTACGGGCTTTTGCTATCTCTTGAACTGGAGAGAAGCTTGAAGCCTGGGAGAGAAAAGAATTAATTTTGAAAAGGAGTGAAGAACAGACTTAGAAATTACAGAGAGTTATGTTTTAGTGCCAGAAAGAACTGACATCTGACATGATTTTTAAGTGAAAGATTATTGAAAATTAAGAAATGCACACAGCGAATGGGTTGAGAATGTACAAATCTATGAGATAATCTATTGCTGGTAAATGTTTGCAAAGACAAATGAAAAGTAAATGAATTAAAACAGGAAACAGTAGTATGATATTCAAGATATTTTACAATAATTGAAATTATAACAAAATTAATGTATAATAAAGCATGCAGATGCTGACAATAGTTAAGATGCAGAAAAAGTCTGTAGATGTATCAATTACATTCTTTTATTGCCAAAATGATATGGAGTTGCACCTTATTGAGGACTTTTATATTTCCAACTCCAGTTATGGAATAAAAGATTGGAGATAACTATTAAGTGCCTTTGACCAGCATGGGTCCCTGGATTTATGCAACTAGGAATTCCAGTTTTTTTCTGGTTTTTAGTAATCCCGTCAAGTCTCAGTCTGTTATTAATATTCAAAACCAGAGTACTTGCCATCCAATATTTACCTGTAGGGTAACAACATTTTAGTATTTTATGTTTACCTTATTATATTAGCTCAGGATTAGGCAGAGAATTAGGTTAGAGTTAGAGTTAGCAATCAGATAATTATTGTAAGGATCTCCCTAGTCTGCTGCCCCTGTTGTATTGCCTCCCCAAGAAGCATTCTGCAGCACAATAAAATATGAAAAGAATATAAAAGCAGTTCTGAGGACCATTCCATTTGAGACATAAGCTTTACACACCAGTCCTCATTGACAAGAAAGGGCTCTATGAAAGTCATATCTGAGAAGATTACTACAGTACATAGGTATTGCTTGATGTTTTGAATATCTTAAAGGAGGATTATTCTTAGGGGGCTGAAAAGGGGGTCTCTTGCGGACTAAGACTTATATCGTCATTTTGATGTCTTTGAGGATACATTTTGACTTACCTTATGTCCAGGAGGGGGACGTAAAATGGATTGCCCCGCTGAATTTAATCTCTAAAGCCAAAATATATTTCCCCAATAATTTTAACATTCCTTTGCGCTCGGGCTCCCGGTCTTTGAACGAATCCCTAATTTCATTAAGTCAAATATTTGCTGTCTTGTTAAGTGGATCGGAACTATGATAAACGTTTATTTTGAATGATTAAGTAGTGTTTTGTTCTCAAATCAATTCATTGTGTACATGTACGGAAGTAAAAAAAAATATCACCTTTCCCGACGACTTCTCTCCATGTGCCGGCTGAGCGATCGTTCCCGCGAGAAATCTTTGATGGTGTGCCTCGGCTTGTTCATATTTCGGCCTATCGACCCAGATGGATTCGTGAAGCATAGCTGAACTCATGGCGGATTTGAAATGGGCAATCAATTAATTCAGTTTTCAAGGAAACCTGTCCAATTCCGAGAAAGATGGTAAAAGGAATTGCAGCAGTGCGGGTTTTATTCTTGTACCCAGATTGCTAATATATCAAAAGATGTGATTGGTTCAAATGGTATAGTCTTACGAATCAAGCCAATCATAAAGCGTGAAAGAAAACGCACATGGTTGCTGCCGTAGGACTTTGCGGGCGCACCTCGGTGTCCAAAATGGTGTGAGTTTTACGGAATTCTCTTGGAAACCAAACTTTAACGTAGAATTCAGCCTCGAAATATAGACCACTGCATTATGAACAGATAACAAAAAGGTAAAGGTACCTTGTGAACGAATATAGAATCATTTGAAGTTGTCATGGCTCGAAATTTGCTGTAGGAAAATTTTACTCTTGCGACAGCGCGAACGAAGATTTTAGTAAATACTTTTTTTAAGTAAGCTGAAATTAAATTTTTTGACGCTGAGAATGCTTGAAAAGCACCTTCGAGCCTTTAGCAGTTGAATATAAGCTTATCATTGTGTTTCAGAGGTACAAGTACTCACGCCATGGGAGAAGATGTTGGTGTAGGACTTTTGGCGGGCTCTAACACCACATCAGGAGTCCCTATTGAACACCTTGACTATCGTTATGTTGGGGAGTGTAAAAACAGCAAAGAACTGGAAAAAATTCTCAAAGTTTTGCGGTGAGTAATGGTAGATTTTAATATTTGAATACTTTTTAGTTTTATCTAGTCTCTGGAATTCTTCAAGTCCTGTGCAAAGATCTGATTTTCATCAAATTCTCTCTACCATGTATGGCAGAAGTTGAGGTCGCCTACATTCAGAAACTTATATTAACTTTTGTTACTCAAAAAAATTTGCATCTTCATGTGCAAACAGGATTACGAAAACAAGAAATTGGTGATTACAAAATTTCCATTATTTTTGCAAACGCTAAACTCAAATTTTCATCTTAGTGCGAACAGGGCCTTGGCCCTAAAAAAATGGTTAATTAAAGAAGAGTTCTGTCAGTTTGAGCTGAAAAATGTGCCAAATATCCCCCAAAAAATTTCCCAGAGTACGGTGGAAAAAATTTAAATGTAGGAGAGAAGTTAACATAGATGCTTCTGCTAAGAGAAGAGCCAGACTGCACACTTAGGCATAAGACACTAGCTCTAGGAAGTCATGGTTTGCCCTTTTATTAATGACGTTATTTGGTGTTACATAAGAGTGAAGATTCTGACATGTATGGTAAAAAGGATGAACCTTGCACAGGTCTGTTTAATATTACCCAAAATCTTATTTGCAGATCTGGAGAGGAAGGCCTATACCCAGAACTAATTGAATTTACAGAAGAAAAGTTAAGGGAAATCAATCCTAAAAGGTGAGGTGAAAGTTAATGTTTTGTTCTGAATGTTTGCATTTTAAAAAGTGCTAAAAAAAATTATCTGTTATTGGGTAATCAGCAACTAGAACTCCTTAAATGTGTCTGAAATTTAGCAAAATATGAAACAGGTCTTGTAAAATCGTTAAGGTGATTCCTCAGTATTGTATTGCACATCCCTACTACACAAGATTTTTGTGTAGTTAATAATTTGTGCTCATAATAGGACAATAACATGACTTTTGAAGGGCATATTGCTTATTTGCGGCCCGAGTAGCATCATTCGCGCCCGAGCGTAGCGAGGGTGCGAATGATGCTACAAGTAATAAGCAAGCAATAAGCAATATGCCCTTCAAAAGTCATGTTATTCTCATTATCATCAATATATCATGTCAAGTTTCAGAAAAGCTTCTGGATCAGAGTTTCCAATCAGCAACAGGGCTGATGCGATATGATTTGCGGCCCGCCAAAATTCATTTTTGCCCGCTAGGCACGCGTTTTTATGAGGGCAGTTTGTTATTTGGCCTTGTATATTGATGATAAGCTAAGCTACTGCAAACTTTAACATGAACTGATGTAATAATGAACATGGTTAGGCATAAACGGGGTAAGATTGGCCCATCATATCTTTTAAGCGGGCATGTTGAACTATCCCTTTTAATATATTTTTCATAAGTGTCAAAAATTTGTTAGGAAACTTATATTTTTGAGGAATTGCTTTAACTGCTATTTTCCTAAATATTGGGTTTTCAAAATTCTCTCAATGCAAAGGACCTTGAGTTTCATGTTTTTGTAGCACTGCAGGTGCAAATAATAATATTAAATTCTTTGTTTCACAGCAAAAGTCTTCGTAAAGAACTTCCAATCAACACCTACCGTGATTTGACCAAAACAGAGGAACAGGAGATTACAGATGATTTGCAAGTTTGTGTGAATTATTTTAGCTGAGTTTTTAGTGTTTAGAATTGAAAGGTGATGCCTCTTGTATCCAGTCCTGACAACATTGTTGATTAGAAAAGAGCCAAAAGAAATATACACACTGAATGATTATTAGTTTATTTACTCTCGATATATATGCATGACAGTTGACTCAGGCTGAGCCCCCATCAACTATCATGTGATAGAATTCTCGGGCTCATAATCTAATTGTTTGATGGAAACATTTATGAAAGCTTGGAGGAACTTGGTAAAGCTGTCAGGTGCTCTTCTCACAGAATTATCTTGTTCTCCAAAACTTCCACTCATGTTCTGTAACTCAATAGGAACACAGTTCAACAAGTTCTCTATTTCTTAGATAACCAGGTAAAGAGAATAAATTATAAATTGATCAATGTTCTTCAACCATGGGATATTACCTGATCTGGTGTACAATTTCTCAGAAGTCACATAAAACAAATGTATGATAATTCTAGGGAGAATTGATATTCATTTTTTTACTGTCCTTGTACATTTGCCAGTTTAATAAAAGTTGAGTGATAAAGGATCTTTGAAATTCTTAGGAATGGATGGCAACTATTGAGCAGGCAGACAAATCATTGAAGACGGCAGGTGTTGCAAGAGAATTTGAAAATGATAATCTTCCTCCAGTCAGAACAACAATGACAAGCAGTGAAGAGTCCTCTGCAAAGGTTTGTTGAAGGACACAATCATCATCTTCATCTACATAGAGGGTCCTGCAAAGGGAGACTCTTTAAAAGTAAAAAGAGGGGAGGGAGATGAAAAAAACCTATAAATTACAGTAACCTTGAGGCATTGCTGGGCAAAATAGTGCTGATTCTTTGATTTTGCCAAAGCAACTAAAATTATTGCTAACTACCTTGCTCTTCTATTTGTTGCCTGAACGAGAAGATGAAGCCAAAAGGTGTTAAGTAAGTAGTTGAAGGGAGAGTACATTGAAAGTAGAAGTGTCTCTAACTGCACAACAACAAATCAAAAATACTTACTGACTGCCTCTAAGCGGCTTGTAATTACTATCATGGAACTTTATGATGAAAATCTGTGGTCTCTCTCTCGGTTCAAAGTAGGTGGACTCAGTTCCTGATCATGAAGGAAGACTGTTCTCTATTTAGTCAGGCTCTTGCATCTCCCACTATATATTGAAAACCCCCTAATTTTTTTATGAAAATTTGTTCCTATTTTTACTAATGCTGACATGTTTGAATACAATCAGACTCAAAAAAAAAATGGTTACTTTGATGTAAAATTATCCAGGTAGTGTAGATAATACATTCTTAGTTTTTGGCATTTGTCGGAAAAAAGAGGGAAAGAGAAGCTAAAAGAAAAGATCTGAAAACCTTTAGCATGTGCTACACCAAAACAGGTAGAACAAATCTGGAAATGGCTCTAAAAACAGAAAAATTTTGATTAAGTATTACTTTTACAAACATTCTGGTGGTGTTTGTGTTCCTTAGTAACCTAAAGTAGCCTGATAATAATTCAGGTTAGCTTGCTTACTGCTGTTGTTTTTAACATCTGCAGCCAGGTCCCTTTGAGGAAAAGAAGAAAAAGACTGTGCTGCCTCGTGCCTATCAAGAGTGGGACAGGTAGCTAAAAATATAAATTCTCCCTAATTGCCTCCATATAATTATATTTTGTTTTAACAGTTTGGAGAATTTACTTTGTATCAACAAAAGTGAGTTACATGTAGCTGCTGGTCTCCTATGGAGCTACCAGGGTTATGTTTTATTATTTTACAGTTGCTTAACAATGATATTAAATGTGAATCGCCTTAGTGCATTAACAGGATTGGGTTTTTTTGGTGTGTTCAGATTTGACCCTGACCAGGAGATTGAGTCTCTGGAGAAAAAAGAGGAGGAAGAAAAGAAAAAGAAACAGGAAAAAGCTAGCATAATGAACAGGAATGCTGTTCCAGCAAATCTAGATTTAAAAGGTAAATGTGCATTGAGCACAAGTCAGTCTGAGACAGAGTTGATGAGGATCTTGGACCAAGAGCTGTTTGTCTGTCCTTTTTTCTGCAGGCCAGTCTGTCTGGCCTTCTGTTAATTTACCACTTGGTCTCAGTCCCACACATACATTATCAGCTGTTTGTTTTAGCACTGACAGGCTTGCAGAACTCAATATTCCTTTCATATTCACCAAAACACTTTCTATACAATCATGTAGTTACAAATCCAATCAAGCTAAAACAGGCAAGATTTGTCTGGTTTTGTACCAGTTACATATTTGTGGGAACGCTTAAAATTATTCCACTCTGTTGACTGCCGGATACTGACACAGATACATATACATGAAAGTATAACCTAAAGTACACCCAATAATATGGTTAGAAAAAACATGTACAGATTTCTTTTTGATATAATTTTTTTTCTATTCTAAAAAGACAAAAGTGAGACTGAAAGACAAGTCCTAGCCAGTAAGGAAAAGGAAAAAGGCAATGAATCTTTTCAGACTGGCAACTATTCAGAGGCCTTGATGTATTATTGCCGCAGCATTGAGCTGAATCCCAAGGTAGCAGCTGTTTACAACAACAGAGCAATTGCAGGTACATGCGCCATGGCGCAGTGCATATGAAACTTTGGTAGTGCAAACACAAACCACTCATAAACGACCACCCAAAATGTCAAGCTTAAGCGGTAATGTTGAGGAGGTGGGCTTACAAGAGTTTAGACCATATTGGGTCAAAATTTTGCCTCATTAGCGTATGGTAACTACAGAGAATTACCCCATGTCTTAAACATGTTATTCATTTGAAAAAGGCAATTTTGAGAAAAAATCCTGTTCTTCCCATTGAGAAATTTTGGTCTGCCAAGGAATGAGATAATGGTACAACATTTTAATATTAAAGTCCACTGTATATTCTGTCAGGTGGTTGCTTACAAGAGGTTAAAAACAAAAAAGAAATGGTCACGGCCGCTTATGGTCGGTTACACTAGGTTCCAAATTTGGTGATGTGACGTGGCAACTCCTGGTACTTTGGAAAACGGATTACTGAGGCGAAGTAGCTACTTACTGGGAGAATGTTGAAATTAAGAAAGATATAACTGTAATCCCAGATTAGTATTATCAGTTTAAGAATGATCTGGCTTAGGATATCAAGTCAGGGTTAAGCACCATAGATGGATCATGCCTGACATTATATTTTTCTCCCGAAGAAATAAAGCTTGAAAAGTTCCAAGATGCTGTGGATGACTGCAACCATGTTCTCAGTATAGAGCCCAAGAATGTCAAAGGTAAAATGCCATTTTTTTTTTGAGACTCAGTTTTCCAACTATTATTGATGCCAACTATTGTTCTCTGCTTATCAGCCACTGCTGCTATATAGTTTTGAAACAAAATAATACAGGTAAGGTTGTGATTAGTACATTTTGTAAACTGTATATGTGCCACTCAAAAGTATATTGAAACCTCTGGAGACATGCCTGTTGTTTCAAGACATTGGGAGACTGGGAACAATTGTGAGTTCCAAGATTGAGTTTCAACAGGAGGCACTGAAACTAGCACTGAAAGTAGCATACATGTTTCTGTGTTCTGTCCTCTGTCCAGGGCACGTAGCTTGAAGCAAACAACATCTGTGTTTGTGCGGGTCCTGGAAAACCTGGAGAGTCCTGGAATCTTATTGTTGCATTTTTCAGGACTGTAAAAGTCTAGAAAAAGGCTATGGTTGTGAAAAGTTCTAGAAATCTGTTAAACTTGAGAAAAAAATATCAAATATATTGGAGACAGTAAGGAGAATTACCATTGAGATCTTGGGAGTGAAAGGGTAATGTGAATTTTAGAGTCCTTCAAAAAATCAATCCAAGTCCTGCAAAAGTCCTGCAAAAGTCCTGGAAATTTGTTTCTGAAAGGGTATGAACCCCAGTACAAGTTTTCTCTTAAAATTGATTTTGCCTAATGTGTATGTTTCTTTTTTGCTTTGAATTCATAGCTTACCTGAGGAGGGCCATAGCTCATCAAGGACAAGGGCTTAATCAAGAGGCAAAAGAGGACCTTTCTCAACTTCTTGCTATAGAACCCAACAATAAGAGAGCCAAGGTACACACTTTTTATGAAATCAATATTTTTTCCTAAGTTGCATATATTTTGCTGGAAGCCTCAAGCATATAAATAATTAAATGATTCAAAAAATAAATTAATTAATTGTTTAATATTATACATGGATTAAAAAAAAATACCTGATTGTGATTGGCTGAGAGCAGTGCTGTTCAAGTGTAACACCAGTGCGAACATGTGACCTCCAGATGTCATAGACAAGTTGTCTTCTGCCCCCCCCCCCCCCCCCCCCCCCCCATACCCCGACACTCCCCCCCCCCCCCCTGCTCATAAAAAAACCAGCACGCGGGACAAAGAGGAAGGCGGAAAGGGGGGGGGGGGGGGGGGGGGGCAGTCACCCCGTGCCAAGCGTGAGAAAACAAGTATTGACAAAGACACAACTGGTTTTCACATGATTGGTTGGAAAAAACGCCAGCACGTTTGCTATGATCGCAAATAGTGTGTTCGAATGATTTATTCAGAAGAAACACATTCTACGCACTTTGAATGTTTGCTAGAATACGAAACCTGGAGGAAAGAGTTTCGTTGTCATTCAACGCGAAAATAGCAACTGCTTGACGCAAACCTGTTTTCCATCATCTTCCAAATTTTCGTATCACTTTACAGAAACAATCAAATTCCTCCTGCACATGACAGTTATAGATTTTAATTTCCAAAGAGAATCACCTGAATGACTTCTGGAACAGCAAAGGAGCCTATCTTCTGCCGAACAATAGTCTTGAGATCCTTTCTTAAGTCTTCTGCCGATATTGTTGCGTCATCTTTCAAAGTCGCATACGCATAAATTCCTAAGAAAACATAAAAACGTACAAGCGCTTTAAATTAAGAACTTAACTTTTCGCCTTTCACCAAAACTGTGGAAATTTGAAAGTGTGCTGCAAATTCGTTTTCATTCGAGAACGCATTAGTGTGGTCGGGGCCTAAGAAGGACGGTTCTGTTATCTCTTAACACTCAGTCTACACTCAGCAACCATGGAATTCCACATAGAGTTGTTTCTTTGCACACAAGTTTTCCAATTTCCATAATCTCCCTCTAAACGGTAATGTAAAGCTCCTGGGCTAGAATCTTGTTGAAGCGTCAGCAGTTTTGCAAGCCTCAATTCTATGCATTAGTCATTATAAAAACAAACCGTAAACTTGTTTTGTTTTTTGTTTTTTTAACGGACCTTCTCCTTTTACTGGATGCGGGAATCCAACAACAGCTGTTTCTGCCACGGATTGGTGGTTGTCCTGGGCGGAAGAATAAACAAAATTATAAATGCAAAACTGTTCAAAACTGACTTCTAAGAGTGCAATAACCTTTTACGACAGGGATTCTCGATAGACTTATCTCCACAATTTTTATGAGCGATACGGTTTTGAATTTGTTGGAATGCTACGTAATATCTATTTAGTATATTTATGGTGATAAGCTTATTTGCTGATGGGGCACGTTTTGAAGGGTATGTACTGTTTTGTTAATGGATGACTAGCATGCATAAAATGCAAAAAGATAAAAGGGCATTTAGTTCTTCTCTGTTGAACAGAGTAAAAAACCTAGTCTAAACCTGTAATCAACTTAAAAAGAACTCTTCACTCGTTACCATGGCATCCTCGATTTCCGCTGTTCCCAATCGTTTGCCGCTTACATTGATGACGTCATCCATCCTTCCCGTGATTCTGTAGTCTCCGTCCTTGTCGCGCAAGGCTCCATCACCAGTAAAATAAAAACCTGAGATAGAGAGAAGAAAAAAAGTCAATTAGAATCCGTGAAGAAACAGGCAACCTGTACCAAGAGAGGCAAAACATTTGACTCGCATGCCTCTCTCTTCCGCAGACGCTCAAAGGGTGTTTCTTTTAGGTGGGGAGAATCTTGCGTCCATTGGCGCCTGCACTTTTCACGCACAGCAGCTTTCTATAGCGAACGTTTCGAGTCTCTGGTGGCGGAAGGGCCTGTGGCCTCTGGCCAAGTGCAAGAAGAAACCACGGCTAACAAGATCACAAAAATATGCATCGCACCTTTGAAAGGATTGTAGTAGGTATCTAAAAAGCGTTGATGATGTCCATATATGGTGCGGGACATGCTGGGAATGGACGTACGGATACATAGGGCACCTTTTACGTCGTTTCCAATCTGCTCTCGACCCTGAAACAATATATAAGTAAGTTTAAGAACCAAATGTGAGTAACAAATACTAGAAATACACACAAAAGCACAAACAGGCTATTTGCAGAACCTTATCATCCAAAATAACTGGTTCTACTCCAAAGAAGGGCCTCGCAGGAAACTCTGGCTTGAGGGGAGAATCATCAGGCGCAGGTCTTGGAGACAGCAGGATACCACCAGTCTCTGCACAAAGCAATAGAAAGACATGTTTAAACTAAAGGAATCTCCTGTGCTAAGACATTTTCCACGGTAGGTGTTCATATAAGGGAGTGAGGTACGAAAAAACATAGCCAGTATGAATCACGCCAAGGCACTTGCCTCAACCATTTTTTTCATTTATTTCGCTATCACCATGGATGCTTGTACAACAGCAGATTGACTCAATGTTTTTAAACATTAAAAAAAAAAAACAGTAAATAAATCAGCTTCCATTATACACGTACGTTTGTGTCTGTTCATAGTATTTTTCCTTACTGTACTTAACTTTAACTTTCGTACTCAACTCCGTGATTAGCCAATCAGAAGGCATGCCTACTATCCTGATACTGGGATAAGAAGCCACTGACCTGATACGGCTAAACTATTACGGTCACTTGTCGGAATTTGGGTACAGCAATACCCACTCCTTCCTCTTTGTTTTAATATGCGTTGATGGTATATCATGCTTGATTGGTCTTACCATGGGTACTTTGGCTGAACAAAATCTCTCCAAAATATGAACCATCATCCACAGCTTGACCAAACTCACCTGATATGCCTCCAAACTGTACCAAAAAGATATGATTGGGAATACAACCCACTCTGATAGTTTCATAAATATTACTATCATAACACTTACTGCAAAACAAGTACTGATACATGTAGCTTTACCTGTCTGCCACCATGTGTCCACAATAGGACATCGTTTCTCCCCAACAATCTCATGGTACCAGTGCCACGCCTCAGCATTAATTGGTTCACCAACTGCACATCAGAATAAAGTACATACACAACACTTTGTATCTGAACATACATTGAACATACATACACACAAAAGCAACCTAAGCAAACACTTGCTTTTTTCATTTTTTTCTGTAATTGGAAGAGAGTCACTCAGCTCTTGACCAACATATATTATGAGTCAATTATTGAGTCAAATGAAATATGCTGTGACCCATTTGATACAGTAAAACCTCTCCACAATGGCCACGTTAGGGACAGAGGAAAGTAGATGTTAAAATAACGTTTAAAATAAAGGTGAATGTATGGACTGAGCACCAGGACAAAAATAAATGGCAGTTGAACTGTGTACATGTAAATATGGACATGTTCCAATAACACAATTTCTTTTAGCTTACTAACATCTGTTCAAGCTTCATTTCACACAGTCAAAAGATGCATGAACAAAAATGAAATTAATTATATCACTTTTAAAGTGTATTAGTTGACTTACCTGTCCCTAAGAGTTTTAAAGATGATCGGTCATATCTTGTGACATATGAATTGCTTGATTTAAGTAACAATCTTATTGCAGTTGGGGCTCCATAGAATTGATTAATCCTTAGTCTTTCCACCATTTCCCAGTAACGACCCGGATCAGGGTATGTTGGGGTGCTCTCAAACAGAACTGTGGTGGCCCCATTACAAAGCGGCCCATACACCACATACGTGTGCCCTGTAATCCAACCAATGTCAGCCACGCAACCAAATATATCACCCGGATGATAGTCAAAAACATACTGAAAAGGTATTTCAAAACAGCTTGGTAACACATCCATTAAAAATTAACAGTTACTGTTAGTAGCAAAGCCCTCTATAGGCTGCTCAGATCCTAAACCAATGCTTTTTCCAAGATCAAAAGTGCTATAAACACAGCTAAGTTACCGTGTATTTTCTTCTCAGCTATTTGACCTGACAAACATCACCACCTTGGTTTCTGTGTAAGTGTAACATCTAAACATCAGCAATGTTACAGGACCTGCTGCTTGCCCCATAGGTGTGCTCAACACTTATATCATAAGTATCGAAGTATCACAATCAATCCATAGTAAACATACCTTATGTGTAAGCTTAGCATAAAGAAGATAGCCAGCCTGTGTGTGGACCACACCCTTTGGTTGTCCTGTACTGCCAGATGTGTACAACAAGAATAAAATATCTTCACTGTCCATTTGTTCGGGTTCACATTCTGTTGACTGCTTACTCATTTCCTTAGGACAAATGAAAACAAACACAATTAACTTATAAAATCAAACTTAAGTTACAAAATCGTTAAACAATGGAAGGCTACCTTTTCAAGAGGAATGTCAAGTTTTCCCATTGGAACATCAGCGCCTGTGCGGCTGACCACAAAAACTCTCTTCACACAAGGACTGGCAGCCACAGCCTTGTCAACCATCTGCTTTAACTCTCCAACTTTGCCACCACGCACCACTTGGTCTGCTGTGATGACTGTTTCAGCATTTGCTAACATAAAAAGGCACATAGCATCACACCAATAAACATCATTCAGCATTTTTAGCTTATCATTATCTACTTCGATTATTTTTTAACAGTACTTGGGGTGAGGTAATTTATTCCAGATAATTCACAGAGTTTATGCTCTCAATACTCAAAATGATAGAATTTTAATGACTCAGAAATTATACCCATGGAAGAGAAAATAAATTATGGGTATGCATGAATTTTTTATTTCCCCCCCCCCCCCACCTCCCGAAAAAAGAAGTCAAAAGGCCCATGCCTTACCATCATTAATTCTGCTAGCAAGTGCTTCTGAACTAAACCCAGCAAATACAACACTGCAATAAGAAAACAAAATATTCATTAAAAATAAACTGAAATGAAAAAAAGGTATTTTTTAATGTTTACATGCTGCCAGATCAAGGCCTTATATGCCACTTGGCGAGAGGTAGTTAGGTGAAGGTGAAGGTGCAGAAAGATTAACTGTTGACTATTAACAGTACAGTTGTTCATCTTTCCACAGTACCATGTTCTTATTGAAGGTTTTGGCCAGAGGTGCATTGAATCACATTTTATTACCCATCTGTACTCGTGATCTCCACTACGGATGGTCCTGACCCAGTTGAGAGGGCAGGAAGGTTGGTTGTATGGTTACCATGCCCATCGCATAACATTGCATATGTTGCTCACTATAGAAACACCATTGAATAGATAAAATGGTACCAACACCTTAAGATGATCTACAGCACGCAAAGAAAACTGTGAGTAGATTTTGCAGCTGCACTAGTGGATTCTACCCTTTGGAGCCAGGAATATCTGAGAAAATTCAAATTAAGTAACTAAGTACTTCAAATCATTGTACTATTGTTTTAAATTAGTCTCTTTTCATTATCCAAAGTCCCGTTTGTTGTATCCAATTTAGTTATGCTGTTTTATTCTGCATTTTTCACACTTTTTGGTGTATACATATTCAATCCATTCATTCATTTGCATCATTTTGATTTGCCAGAAGCTGTAGGTTAGCAGTTGAAAGCTTATTTTAACCTAAATGCTCAACCAGAGAATGTTATAATTGTTTATTAAATATATTTAGAAAATAGTAGTTAATAACAATAGTTATTGCTATGAACCTGTGGGGGGCACCAATCCTTGCACAAGCCAACATAGCAGCAACAGCTTGCGGACTTACGGGCATGTAGATACATACTACATCTCCCTTCTTGACTCCATGGCTCTTTAAGACATTTGCCATCCTGTTTACCATTTCATACAACTCTCTGTAAGACCAAAACATTTCATTAAGCAAGTAGATTTTAAGTCTTTTAATAACACCTGATTATATGTGTTTAATATTAACCTAGTGTCTGACCACTTGCAAACTTTGAATCCGGTAATAAGAATGCCCTTGGAGATTGGACCCACTAGGACAGCAATTACCTGTAGCTGACCCTCTGTACATCTCCTGGCTCATCTTTTTCCCATATAATGGCACAACGATCAGGATCAACCTGCATGTGTCTATCAACACAGTTTACTGTAAAATAAGATAACAGCAAGTCAGTCTGAGATTGGTTTTGGTTCAAAATATTTAAAGGAAAGCATGAACAAAACCTGTAATTTCTCGAGAGATACTGGTTGTTAAAAGCAGAAAACGTGGTGGGGAACAAGTGACCCATCGAACTGGCACTTTTCTCCTGTTTCTGTAACAGGAAGTGACTAGAAGTACTTTTATTCTCCCCTGGATGGGATACTGGCCTATTGAAGGGTTACCCCTAACATTATATTTTCCAATATCCATTATTTTTTCCAAGCAAGCTTGTTTGCAGTAATGCTTGTGCAAGTTTTTTTTCCATTTTTTCATTTTAGAGCTAGGAAAAAAGTAAATAAGTTGTTTACTGGCTTAGGGTCGGGCCGTATAGTGAAAAACTGAGACCTCAGACTTGAAAATGCTGACCTTGGCCTCAGGTAGCATTTTCAACACCCTGGTACAGTTTTTCACTATATGGACCTCCCAGCCGGCAAATAACATAAATATACACCTAGGCAGAGAGAGGCACTCACTGTGTGAGAGTAAATTGTATTGCTCAAAACACAACACAATGTCCCTGGCCAGGGCTTGAACCCAGACCACTTGATCCAGAAGCAAGTGTAATAACCAGGTAGCAACTTTTAAAAAAAAAGGGGTCCAGTTTTGAAAGTGGGGGGGGGGGGGGGGGGGTGTACTCGCTGAAAAATTAGATGGTAGTGTACAGTCCCCTTCCCAAACCCTTACCCTATTTATGTTTTTATGACCAGGATATGACCTGAATGAGTGTAGAAGATACAGTTGATGTATAACAATAGAGAACAAAAGAACAAGGAAAACAATAAAAACAGTAGCTTTGTGAGGCTGTGCTCTGGTGTGACGTGTCCTTTGTCTACACCAAGGAGCCCCTATTTATTTATCAAGCCTAACTAGAGATACTTTGACAGCTAAACATTGCGGTCTTTTTGTCATGAATGACCAGAATCAGATTTACATGTATACCCCAAAGCAAGGCATCGAGCATCACCACCTTACCATATGGGAATCCCCTTCGGGGACAATTCATCCCAAGGATTATTTGAAGAAGTCGACAGCATCTCTATCACGGATTTGTCATGATACAAACACGCGAAAGCCCTCCCCACCCTGGCTATATAATGCATCTTCCTCCAAGCTAAAAGTATCTGGTCCTGGCACACAACAGCACGATATCAACTACAAACCTACCAGAAACATTGAGTTGGCCTCCTAAAAACCATTTGTGTTGTCCTTTATTCAAATCAACGTCCATGACTGAATCAAACGGCTTCATCCAAGACAAACGCGTCGCCCCAAGTTGCCCCCAAAATGTCACAGGATCGTGGATACTTTGTTGATATAGCTTGTCCCAGTCGCGAGTAACATGATCAAGTTGTGGTGGAGTGTATTCATCTGTAAAAAAAGACGACACTCGACGGCACAAAATAGGAGAAATCCGAAAACGAACCAATCTTCTAGCAATGAAAACACCCGCCATGTTTTGCGCTACCGTTCGTTAGCCCGTGACCTCCCCCAGACAAGATTACGTGGCACGTGACTCTTTTATAAAAAAAAAACCTTCCTTCGCCGATCGTCCAAAAAACGGAAACCTCCATTATTTTCTTAATTTAATTCACTTTATTTCACACGACTCCACACGCTCATAAATATCATTAGTGTTTAAGATATGTTTACCGTTTTTGCAGTTATCGCATTACAAACGACATCCCAGGTCCTCCTTCTTTCTTGATAAAACTACCTTAAATCTTCCGGTTAGGAGTGCAGGAGTGAAGCGGGGGAGGATGAGGAACCTTTCAGCCGAGTTTATTTTTAGAAAATTCTCCAGGTAGACCGGAGAGCCATCTCGATCAAGCTACGGGCATAAAAACCAGGACTAAACTTAAAATTTGCCATTGTTTCTTGCATTGCTGAGGTGATCAGGACAAGCTCTCAATGTTTTAATTTATTGAAGGTAAGTAATACATGGAAGTTGAAATTTTAACACTCCGGAAGCTAACTATTTCCGTTTTTACTTTCTCTAAAAACGGAAGAAAAACGCTTTACCTTGTCGCAGGTTATCGCCAAAAATATTATGTAAATGCTGCATACATTTCTGCGGTTTTTTGTCTTTTCACTTGCTTGAATGGACTTTTTGTCCATAGAGAGTCTGGCTTTTCGCCAGATAATAGAATACCGTATATTCTTGGAAGGTGAAAATGACCGGAAGTAATAATGAAACAGAGGAGAGGGGGAAAATTTTTTGTCACGTGAGACAAATATATTACTGATTGTAAACCAATCAGAAGCTTGGAAATAGGAATCGGGGATTGCTGCCGAAACCGTCTATGTCGGGCGAATTTTGTGTTTGTGTTTTTTCGCCCTGGAAAGCCTTCTTTCCTTCAAATTGTCTGAAACATGACCGAGAATGGTTTTGAAGAATCTGGATTAATTCACCATGAGCTCAGAAACGGTATGTATTTTATCACAGTGTAGTGCGCGGTCAAAATGTCGGGAATATTGGTACTCTGTACGTAAACAATTCTGTGTAGAAGCTCAGTGCTGGACAACTTTTGTTTTATTTTTTAGCTAATTTAACTGGACATGAAGACGAAAAGGTTGGACTTGAGAATTTTGAGCTTCTTAAAGTGCTTGGCACCGGAGGTAAACAAGCTTAGTAGTGTTTCATTTGCTGGAGATTCTTTGCAAATCTTGCGTGAACCTGTGTATGTTTTTAGTGAGTTTCGAGCCGTCTTCCGAGGTGTTGACTTTGCTTACTTTTTAATTTGACAGCTTACGGAAAAGTTTTTCTCGTTCGTAAGCGAGGTGGATACTTCTCCGGGAACCTATACGCGATGAAGGTGCTTAAAAAGGCTACGATTGTCCAGAAGGCTAAGACAGCTGAGCACACACGCACAGAAAGACAAGTGCTGGAAGCCGTTCGCCGGTGTCCATTTTTAGTGACATTACATTGGGCTTTCCAGACCGAATCGAAGCTTCACTTGATAATGGGTAGGCTCGCGTTTGGCGTCGAAGATTTAAAGTTTCACACGTAATATGCCTGAAGAAACCCATCTATAGCAAACTAAGAGATTCACGACTTCAAAATCATAATGATTTTCTGTTATGTCGTAAGTTTAATTTGTGTCACGTATATTCGAAGCTTACATCGCGATACGATTTCAGTGAATAACCTTTCATTTTCAAGCACATTGCACGAAACCTTGATCCGATATCGAAAAATTATTCATTGTCATTATTTGGTTTTATTTAATACCCTGATATTTGTTTTAACTTGTTAACCTCGTAGATTACGTGAATGGTGGAGAACTTTTCACCCATTTGTACCAAAGAGAGAAGTTTTCTGAAGACGAAGTTAGAATTTATATTGGAGAAATTATTATTGCAATCGAGCACCTTCACAGAGTAAGTAGTTTACGTCCAAACAAAACCTGTTGTCGAGCACGTAAACGTTAACTGAAAAGCATACACTTATAAAATAACTTGTCTCCAATTTAATTTGTCCCACTGTAATGTTCTTTTGTTCATATCGTAGAAGCTAAACGTTTTAGTGATTTGCAGGGAATAAATGTAACAGCAGACTTCTCACGTCCTTGCCTTTTCCTATATATGTTTTCGTGCAGGCATGCAACCGTGTTATAAAGACAGTAAGATGATCGCAAATGATTTTTTTTTTCAATGCTCAATGGGCGAATAAAGTGACAATTGACATGCATTTCTTTTTCAGCTCGGAATAATTTACCGTGACATCAAATTAGAGAATATCTTGCTGGACTCGGATGGCCATGTCGTGATCACCGACTTTGGACTTAGTAAGGAATTTTCAACACCCAATTCGGTGAGCTAATTACCTCAATTTAATAAAAGTTTAATATTATTCCATTTGTCCATTTATATTGATACTTCTAAAGCTGTGCAGCAAATGAATGTAATGCTATTACATCTAACGGATCTTTTGTTAATCCCAGGGGGAAAGGGCTTATTCATTTTGCGGTACAATTGAGTACATGGCTCCTGAAGTCGTTAAAGGTGGAAGCAGGGGACATGATAAGGTAAAGGCTGTTTACGTGACTGCTACAAAATAGTCCCTAAATTTGATGGCAAGATTTCCACAACCCCTCAATCAATAAATGCATACCCTTTTGTAACCATCATTTTAATTGTGACTGCTAATTGTAATTCAAGGATTATGTGGAATAAATTTTATGCATGATAAAGTTTGGGCTTACACAGGAACCTTTCCAAATCCTCTTCCTATGTGATAATAATTAAATATTTTTTTGATTTAATAAAATAGTTTGTATAGTGAATTTTTGGAATGCATTACCTGTACTGTATGAATTCATATTTTTATGCTAATTTAAATTATGTTGAAACTGGTAGTTACCTTTAAATTATTAGCAGCTTAGTGCAACTTGGCTTCTGATAGGTTGCAGAAAAAAAGTCAAATTTCAGGGGATTTTCAGAGACAAGAGCTTTTTACTACATGTCCACTGCTCAGTTTTTCACAAAATTAATTACTTTACATGTATCTAAGAGCACCTGGTAGTTTAGGGATGTTGTTTACTTGTTGCAATGTCAAAGTTTTAGATAAATTTACAAGTTTACAACAAGTATAGAGCCCCAACAGCCAGGATAGTTTCAAATATGTTGTACTGATTTGGTAAGATTTCTAGTGGGTTTCGCTGTGTTTTGTGTTTTTTGTGACTTTCGCGGGATTTCAAGGAAATTTGGGTTCCGCGACTGTGTGAAATCTTAGCAGTCCTGTTAATGGTGGCCATGGCAGGGCACTATTGTTTTTAACAAAAACTGCTTGCATGTACTTATTCTACTATGCTTTCTCATTCACCCCAAAGAGGTAATCTGCAAGAACCTTTATCTTGGAAACTATCACTTACACTTAGCTGGCTACAGATCCTTGAAATAATTTTTTAGGGCAACCTTGCAATTGCCTAGCAGTAGCTTACCATAGGTTAGATATGTCTTGGACCTAGGTTATTTACCATCAACAAAGACTTCCTTCAAGAATCTCCCATTTTGGATGCATGAAGCATTAATTCATGCAGTCGTAAAGTTTGGCTGGATTGTGAAAATTGAAAGGCCTCATTGTAACTGATGGAAAAGATGCAAAATGGTATGTAAATGGAACACAAACCTCTATTTAGAACATTTTACCCCCAAAATGGACTACCTTTTCAGATGTTTTATTCCTGACATTTTTCCATTTTTCCAGTTTGTGTTCTATTTACATCCTAACTGGAATTTCTGGTAAATTGTTTTAAATGGTAAATGACTTTTTTCTTTGACTTGCTTTTGCTTTTTCTCTTCATCATGAGTCATACTTTTGATGGTACATAGAACTCTCAGGTTTTCTCAGTTCTCCTGGTTTATTCACAGCGAAAACAACTCACTAAAACTCACAGTCAACTTGCTGATTTTGTCTCTTCAGTGTTTTTTTTCCTCGTGGCTCTCATACATGTTCATTACCTTATTTGGTGATAGTCTCAAATGTCACAAAACTAAGGGGTTAAGGGTCGGTCAAAAGTCTCATACAATCAAGGAGATTGTTTAAAGTTTTTTTTATAATTATAGGTAGTGGATTGGTGGAGTTTAGGGGTACTCATGTATGAGCTTCTCACTGGAGCATCACCCTTTACTGTTGATGGAGAGAAAAACAGTCAATCTGAAATTTCCAAGTATGTGATGGCAGTATGTGTATATTTCCTGGATCCATAAGGTTTAAATAAATGTTCAAACACCAGACACGACAGTACTGCTCTATTAATGCCCTTCACCATTTGAGTGTTTAAATTGGCTCTGGTAAATATGGGGAGCAGGGATGGCGCAGTGGTGAGAGCGCTTGCCTCCAACCAGTGTGGCTGAGGTTTGATTCTGGCCCAGTGCCATATGTGGGTTGAATTTGTTGTTGGTTCTCACCTTGCTTCAAGAATTTTTCTCCATGTTATTTGGTTTTCCTCCCTCGTCAAAAACCAACAATTTAAATTCCAGTTCAACCAGGTTATAGGACCCACATGAAAACCAGCTAAGGCTGAAGTGGCTTCCTCTCTAAATGTTGTAATTTCTGTTATTTATTTATATTTAAATTGGTGTGAAAAGCCGAGAAAACCAATTCAAGGAGATCAAGTAGCTGCTATAAAGGTGATATATTTATATATGGGAGTTAGCTGGCACAGACACAGACTAATGGTGTTCATATCTTTGGTAGACGAATTCTCTACAATAGTCCGCCAATGCCACCTGACATCTCAAGAGAAGTTACAGACTTGCTTCTGAAGCTATTACAAAAAGACCCAAAAGTGCGACTTGGAGCTAAGGGTGCTCATGAGATTCAAGCCCATCCCTTTTTCAAGGTTTTTTCATTTTCTACTATTACTACTACTTCAACATATAGCTAAAAAACCAGAACAAATTAGCCTATTTAACTGCTTTAATATAGTATTAGGTAGTCAAGATCAGTCATTGACAATAGATGACCTGTTCTATAGCTAATCAGTATCTTTCGACTAACAGGTCCTTAACTGGAACCTTCTGGCTCAGAAGAAGATTGCAGCACCCTTTAAACCTCGAATTGGTGATGAATTGGACGTCAGTAATTTTGCTGAAGAGTTCACAGACATGGTACCAACATATTCACCAGCTGCTGTTCCAAAGACGGCAGACAGAATTTTCAAGGTCAGTTGTTACCTCTGATGTTTAACATTTTGGTCAAATCTTTCCCTCTGAATGGCTGTTTGGTCATCATTTTGTGTGAGGCTATAAGTAACATGTTATCATGATCATTGAATATCTTGTTTCATTTTGCGCAAAGAAAAAACAAAAATTTGTGTATTAGTGTAATATAAGCACTTGTGAAGGATTAGCCTGGCAATTTGGATTTAAGTTTTGACTGTAGGTGAAGTTAATTCAGTGCTGTAGCAAGGGTAAAATAAGTGGGGGGGACGCAAACACTGGAGGTGCGAGCTGCTAGGGGGTCTGAAATTTTGAAATTTAGAGGCTTGGAAATGCTGTTTCCAGCGTTCTACAAGAGCTACATGGATTTGTGATTTACGCATACCGCAAATTATTTACTTCCTGCACTGTCTTGGCAAACTAATGCACATTGAAGAGAGTATAACTCTTGCAACGTCAATTCCAAAATAGAAAACCGACTATCTCTGTATCTTAAAACCAGCAAATATTTCACCTTTCAGAGTCATCTTAGTAAGTTCATCTAGTTAGTTCGATTTCTGGTTTGTTTTTAGTTTTTGGCTGTTTAATATTGTTGTGCATCACCCTATGTATGTTAAAAAATGAAGAAAGAAGTTCAAATAATTATTATTGTTTCAAAACTCTCTTGAGATGAAATTTTATTTTCAACATTTTATACAGATCTGTTTTTACTTTTTGGGAAAAAAACTGGGGGCCCCTCCCCTTGCTACGGCACTGTAACTATTAAGTCTTCGACAAATTTCATAGGGATATAGCCTGGCAATTTGGATTGAAGTTTTGACTGTAAGTGATATTAATTTTGAAGTCTTCAACAAATTTTTGTAGGGATATTCGTTTGTAGCTCCATCAATCATATTTGGAGAAAATGAATTTACAAAGCGTTTGGTTGCCAACAAACCAAGTGATCACAGACCAGCCCCTGGTGCTGTGGATTATGCAGCATTATTTGAGGTAAATGTATTTCTTTGTCTGAACCCTAAACCATAGTTGAAATAATTATTCTTGCATGTCCCTTGCAGATGTTGTGATGATTTTACACGCTGTTCATCAAATTTTGCTTACTGTCTTTTGGTTGTGTGATTTTTCAGGATTCTCCCTTCTTTCAAAACTATGCTATAAGTGATGAAGTTCTTGGTGATGGAAGTTTCTCAACCTGTAGGTAAGTGTGACGGTTATTTCTTCCAAAACGTAGTCCTGCAGAATGTACAATTCCTGTGTGGGAGGAGGCAGTAGTTTTGCCTTGTTTTTCCTAAATGTCTTCAGAGAATACAAAGCTAATAAAGGTTGAAAATGTTTGTTCTAGGGAGACACATCAAGTAAGTAAAATACTGGTAATGAGTATTTAATCCTTAATAAGCTTCAGAATTTCCACCTTAAGTAATTTTAGCAAAGAATCAACTAGTCTCCTGTCTTATAGGTAAATCTGAGGGAGGCACTTATTTGATTTTTCTAAAATCATGGTCAGATGTGTTTGTGTCAGTTCCTCAAAAGTCTCTCAGAAGGATCTTGTCTCTCTTACAAACTATATGTACATCATATATAACCCTTTGGCCAGTCTGGCATGCTGCACAAGGTTGGCTGGCTTAAGCCAATTAATTTTCAGTACCATCCATTATGACGATTATTCACGGTGCTTGAATGAGTTGATGATCACTTGCTCGTGATTGGACACAACGAAAACTGTACATCCTTTGTTGTTTCAGTACTCTTCCATAGAACCAAGGGAGGAGAGGGGGCGCTTCATATATTCAAAGAAACTGCTGAAAGTTGAATATCATAAGGTTCTAACTTTGTGAATCAGAGCACTTGTTGTTTGAGAGTACTAGGACATGGAATTTTAGTTACAAGTACAGAATAATATTAGTTTGGGGTCTGGAGTTTACAATGCTTGAATGTGTTATTTACTTAGAGTGTTCTTTATGAGTTGTGTTTTCTGTTTTAAGGAAATGTGTTCACATACGAACTGGAGTACCTTTTGCTGTGAAAGTTATAAGTAGAAGGTAAATGAATCAAAGATTAAGCCAGTCTTTCTCAACTTTTTTAAAGTGCCAATGAAATGAAAAATAATTGCTCCTTATTTAAAAGCCTTTTCAAAAAAAGAAGAATGGTGTTTTCCTTTCCAGAATATCTTTTTTCATTTTAGAGATATTGATGTTTTTGTGTTAAGGAAACAAGGATTGTGATGACATCATAAGGTTTGCAACTAAATTTGTAAAATACTGAATAAAGAATATTTCCAGCCAATCTAATGAGGAGAGTTAGACAATGTGGTTACCATGTCTGTTCCAAACAGGAGCCTCTGTCCTACTTTAAAGGGTTGAAAATGAGGAGAAAGAGACTGGAGTCAAGAGAGTTTCCATTTCAATAACACTATGGGTATTATTTGGTTTCTTTTGTGATGAACATTTCTGGTGCCAAGTTTAAAGACCACTGCTTTTATATTGCCAGAGATATTCTTAATATTCAGTATTTTACCATTTAGTTGCAAACCACATGATGACATCACTTTATTAATTTGCTTAATACACAAACTTCAATATCTCCAAAACTTTAATGATATGCAAAAAATGAAAACGCCGTTCTTATTTTTTAAAAAGCCTTTCAAATAAGCAGCAATTCTTTTCTATTTCACAGGCACTTTAAAAGGTTGTGTACGACTAAAAGCCATCAAAGCCTCCTAATTAATAATGTCCTTTATATTATCACTTCATAAGTTTTTTTGCTTGTACGTATGTAATAGATGCTTTCATTTTTTCCCTTTCAGACGTGACCACATAAGAGAGGAACAATCATTAAGAATATGTCAAGGCCATCCCAACATAGTCAGGCTACAGGAAGTGTTTCAGGATGATGTGAGTGCACTGATTTGTTTGATTCCTAAACCCTCAACCTGCAGCAAAAGTTTGAAACTGAACAAAACAAATTTATTAGTGGATATTTTATCTATTCATTATGGCAGCTGTAAGTATTTTGTTTTAGTTCTGACTTACATGAATTTGGCACAAAATTACCAGGAGTTCTTACCATTTGAATGGTAGTTTCAATAGTTTCTTCTGGACTGCATTTTTTCGCAGTAAGGAAACGGAACAGATTGAACCAAATCATTTGATTGGAAGTTTTGGATGTGTGGAGACAACATGATGGACAAATGGTATTGAAATTTCTAGGAATTCCGGTAAAAGCAACAAAAAGGGACTACCACATACACCTTGTATTCCTAAAGATTGCGTCTCAGTCTTCTATTTGATTTTACTATCTGGCAACTAATAATTTGCATTTGTGGACTCTTTTTTCAACTTTATCGCCAAATGGCAACTTAGGGAGTTTTTTATTTCAAACCCTGTAGCATGGCTTTTGACATACCCTTTCCCCTAGTGCACTAAATAAATGCACAGATGGGATAAACTTTGATGGTATAGGCCATTGGAGAACTTTCATGCTGTATGAGGTGGCTCTCACTATAAAGCCTGTGGGTGGAAACAGGTTTCTACACTTACCGGTATGCTCTCTTGGAGGTGAGGCTAAGGTTAAGTCTGCATACCAGCCAAGTGTCCCACATGGTCAGTGCTTAGCTCTGGTTTCTGTATATAATCAAGCAGCAAAGGAGTATCAATCCGCCCCCCAAAAATGGGATGGTAGAGAGAGGCACTGTGAGAGTAAAGTGTCTTTCCCAAGAAAATACCGTAAACACTCGTGTATAAGCTGCACCCCCAACTTTCAGACATGATTTTGGAAAAAAACTTCCAAGGAAGAACTCTCGTAAAAAAAAGTTGGTTGTATTTGCAGCGACATTAATAAGTCAATCAACTCTCAAAATACCTTTTAAAAACCTTTTGTAAATCGATGTTTTCTTCATTGCTGAAGCCCACAGTTGAAATGGAAACGATGGAATTTGAACGAAAATAAAGCGCAGGAGAACGATACAAAACAACAGCTTGGTAACCACGCAACATGAAACGTTCGCTTTTGCATCAGCTGTGCATAGATATAATATTTATCGAGACGTATGGAGGCCATCGATCGGAGAAACACTTGTTGCTAAACGAGATTTGGACAACCCTATGGACAAGCACGCCGTGAAAGTATTGCTGGGCAATTTGCCATTTGCCTCGTAAGTTCTCCCAAACAGCGTGGTTTTTTCTTGCACGTAGTAGCGAAATCAGTGTTGAAATGATGGGTCGCAGACGACATTTGTAAGCAGCTGTGCGGAGGAATTCCATGCCAGTTAGGGTTTACCTGCTGAAACACACTGCAAATGAAACGCTTGAAAAAACTACTGGCGAACAAGATTCGGGTTTAGAACCCGAAGATCCAAACAAACGGCTCCTTAAGGAGCCATCACTTCTACCAAAAGCAATGATTAGCAAAAGGCTTCAATATGTTTAATCTTTATTCACTGAAAGTCTTCAGTTCAATTTATGACTCCTACAAGCCCTTTTACTCCCTCTGAAAGCAATTGTCTCGTGTATTAGACGCAGCCACGATTTTTGGCCCAAAACTGGGAGCAAAAAAGTGCGGCTTATACACGAGTGTTTATGGTATCACAGGAAGCAACCCTTGACCATTTGATTCAGTCATAGTCAAGCACACTAATTATCAGGTCTAGGTTGTTCAAAGTCTGATTAAGCTGACGCAGGATTAGCAAGAATTTTGATGTCAGTTTTGTAACTTTTCGTTAAAGTTTTGTGTTTACATTTTTTGTCTTGAATCTGAATAATTTCAAACTACACAAAACATAAGCAGTGAAAATCATTTAAATAAAAGAAAAATGAATGCTTTGGTTAACTTTTAAACCTGTGTTTAATCGGCTCTCTAGCAACCCTTTCCAGACCACTCTGCCTCCCTTGGAGTTGAAAGAGGCAAACTTAAACATCACTGGTTGTTTCACTGTAAGTTAGCATGGTTAATGGTATTATTTCCTCTTTCATGTTTTGCAGTTCCATACATATTTAGTTTTGGAATTACTTGGTGGTGGAGAGCTCTTAGAAAGAATACGAAAAAAGAAAAATTTCAGTGAGGTGGAAGCCAGCCAAATTATTAGGAAACTAGCATCTGCTGTGGAATTCATGCATGGCCGAGGAGTTGTACATAGAGATTTAAAACCTGAGGTATAGAACTTATTGATTATTATTGTTGTCATTGTTGTTGTTGTTTCATTGTTGAGGTCATTATCATTCAAAAGTAGTGGCAAGACTTTCAAATTTTTAGTATTTCTGCTGCTGGTAAAACAAAGGAAAAATACAAAAACTTGAAAATGAATGACTGGAAATTTTATTTTCGGCTCAATCATGTGTCACAATTTCCTCTTGAAAGAGAATTCCATGGTGAGCAAAGGAAGAATTTAAGTTTCAAGAGATGCTTACCTTTTTGCTAAAATTGAAAAACTTGCAATGAATCATACCTGCTGATTTGCGTCAATAAAAATTTTCTGTTGATTTTATGACGTCTAATTGACAGGTTCTCATCACCAGATCTGCCTGCAGCTGTTGAGCAGGTTTAATCCATCTACCCTCTTGAAGGCACAGGGCAAATAATTATTATAGTAGATTTATCCAGCCTAAAAGTGGGGCTCCTGATTACAATAAGTTAGCCTGTGCCTGCAGGCTTTTTCCTGCAATCCAATCAAAAACCAGAACATTGTCAGCGGTAAAATAAAATTAAAAAGAAAAAACTTCTGTCCTGGGCCTCGATGAGCTCTAAGCCTGAGCCCACAATATGGTGAAGTAATACTGGTCAGCAGAAACTTTGTTTTGACAGGTGTCAGTTGAGCATAATATGGATATCCAATAGATGTAGGCTGTAAACCTGCAGCTTTGGTCAACATATTGTTGGAGTATGGCTGCCATGTTGTATGTACGGCACATGGCATTAAATACAGGAATGGCTCCCCATGTTGACCATGAAAAAAATTGCATGGTTTTCTATTTCTGTGCATGTATGTAGTTCTCTTTCATAGAGTGGAATGCTGCTATTAATAATATTTTTCAGTGAGTTTGCTCTAAATACCATTTGATTCCTACTACCTCTTTTTTCCAGAATTTGTTGTTTGTAGATAATACAGACAATGCAGAATTGAAAATTGTGGACTTTGGCTTTGCAAGACTAAAGCCTGAAAATCAACCATTACAAACACCTTGTTTCACTGCTGCTTATGCTGCTCCTGAAGTCATTAGTCAGACTGTGAATCGAAGTGGCTACGATGAATCATGTGACTTGTGGAGTCTTGGTGTCATCATGGTAAGCAAACAGAAAACAGTGAGAGCCATTAATAGTTTTAATTGTGTGTAAATCCCATTTTTGTACAGAAGCCAAGGAATCTTTGTGCTTATTCTTTATGGATTTTATTGTACATGTTTTTAATGCCAATGCTGTATTGATAGTCATCTATTGTTTTTTGTATTAAAATGCTTTCATCTCCAGTACACCATGCTATCTGGTCAGGTACCATTCCAGAGCAGTCGTAGTTTTAGATCAGCAGATTTTATAATGCAAAGAATCACACAGGGGGACATACGATTTGAAGGGCAACAGTGGGAATCAATATCTCCAGCAGCAAAGGACCTTATCAAAGGTATGTTGCTTTATTATAGTCAAGAGCTATTTGACATTCAGGGCTGGAAATAATTTTTCAAAGTTCACCGGTCAAGATGTCCATTCATATTCATTTCAGTTCAGTCATGCGTCGCGTCTGACCGGACAAAGGTAGTGTCTAACTTTCCGCTCAATTCTAAACAATATACCCCCCCCACCACCCTTTTAGCTATTAACAGCGCAACATTGCTTCACTAGCTTTTTTACAAACAGGTAAGAACGCTGCGGTCGAATTTGATTCGCAATTGATCGTTGCATATACATCTTGTGTATGATTATA
>Ga0126337_10000123_pt1 | contig 29109 bp, 18 predicted proteins | sample DipCmetagenome_FD_92527 | JGI IMG/M metagenome (GOLD analysis project Ga0126337, IMG submission 92527) | Coral microbial communities from La Bocana,Puerto Morelos, Mexico - Diploria C A metagenome | ecosystem: Host-associated > Invertebrates > Cnidaria > Coral | place: La Bocana,Puerto Morelos...
ATATTTCATTTACCTTTTGCTGAGTTCATAATTCTGTTAGCTTTTAAGTAAAACGTTTAGTGTAGTAGGGTGTGTGCAGCTGTATTAGAAGCTAAGACGATCGCTTTGCTGCACCGGTTAGTTTACAGAAACTCTGTTACTGATCAACCTCGTGGTCTCCAAGTCGAGCTGGTATTCTAGTTTCGCCTCAATTCCACCCGTTCTCGCTGATTTTCCTGCTTCCATAAGATTTTGCCCCCAGTGTGCAAAGGAGTAATTGTAAAAGGTTTCCACTTTGAACTTCATTGTAGCAGATTGTTTACAGATTGACTCCGAAGAAAACTTCTTGTTGCTAGCATCGGACCCTTTACATGCAAACCCGACAAGGACGACAAATGACCAACCCATGCCCCAGCTCAGTATTGAAAGCAATTCAGCAGAACATTTTGTAAAATTTATAGAATTTTTTTTTAAAGTTCAAGGATGTTTTTCGTAGTTTCTTGAAACCCAAAGGGTTTTTTCGCAATGATCTCAGTGGAAAGACATTTTGCCTCCTCTTTGAAAAGCTGTCCAAAATGCATCAAACCTAACCATGCACCAGCTTTGTAGTGAAGGCTATTTAGACATTTTGTAATAAAATTACCCCAGTCCTAGAACATTTAATTTTTCTACGTTCTAGCTAGAATATTTCTCTTGAACCCCGAACAATTAGTTTGTCGGTGATCCTAAGAAGAGCACAGCTTGTACAATTCTATTCCAAATCTGGCATTTTGTAAAATTTCTTAGGCCTAGAATATTCCTAGCAATTTCTTGTGACCTAAGAAGTCATGTTTTGCAATGCTATTAAAGGAAAGACTTCTTACTTTTCTCTTCAAAAACGTCTGTTCAATATTTCGCCAACCAATTTATAACCCAATTCGAACTGAAGGCAAATCCCATATTTTGTAAAGAAAATTTCTCCAAGTTCTAGAATATTCATGGTAACTTTCTTGTGACACAAGCGGTCATTGCAAAATTCTCGAAGAGAAGACTTCTTACTTCATTATTGAAACGTCTGTTTAAAATTTCACGAAACAATTCATGTCCAACCTTGTAATAGAGATTTATCCGATATTTTGTAAAATGTCTCCAAGTCCTAGAATAGTGCTAGTAATTGCTTGTAACCCAAACTTATATTTTGAAATCATCTCTAAGGGATCATACCTTTCTTCTCTTTTCCAACCACTTCCTACTAACTCATACCCCAGTTCAGTTAAGAAAACAATTCAGTCATTTTCTAAAAGCTCTCTGAGTCCTAGATTATCCCTCGAAAGACTTGGTACCCAAACGGTTAGTCTACAATCTGTTCTTGAGGAGAAAACACCTTGCTTCACTCGATACCGTTGAAATATTAATCTCGTTCTTTCAGGTTTGCAAAAGGGCGATAACTCAGCGTCCTTGATTCAATTTTAATAAGCAACAGTATCTATAGGTCAGCACTTCTTGAATTTCTACGTACACACCAGCGATTTAAAGCTCTTCTCGTCAAATTCCACTTTTCAGAGAACAGTTTTATGCCATACTCCAGATTTGCATTTGTATTTTTGACGACCAAATTAAACCTCACTGAAGTGAGTGAAGTCAATATCAGCTGGTCCTTTCCCATCAATATTTTTTTTATATCACTAGCACTTCCAACAGTACATCTTGCTTGCATTCTTTTAGATGGATTTTTATTGTGGACTTCTCATTTCAATCTAAAGTAACAACTGACATGGATGTAAATATATGTACATGGGATCATATTAACAGGAAAGCTAACGCTACCTCACCTAGTAAAAAGATGCGAAGGTACTTACTTCTAAACTGTTTGCCCACTCTCGTCACGATTCTATCGGCAAAAGTGCCCGCTAAATTATGTTTCTCTTATGAGCTTTTAACATGAAATAAATTACAAGTTCGACAGCAAAGGCCGGGAACAGGACAAAATATTTCTACACTATTTCTTTAATTCCGTGTCATGCATTGTCTTCGCGTTTCGAAAGTCAACCATAGAAAACCGTTTCCTGCGAACAATGCGAAGGATCGTGTACTATGTCTTTACAATTTAGGTCAGCTAACTGCGTTTTACTTTTTTGACAAATTTTTTTCTTTGGAGCAAATAAGACAAACATAGAGTCAAATGTCACTGCATTAATGCTTCGACCAAAAATTCTCTCTAAGGGTCTGAATCACTTCATAATTAACTTTATCAGAAGTCTTATGAAATTCTATATTTCTAATATTAATGTGGATCAAATGTTTGTTTCATATTTAAATGATAAAGGGATGTACTGTCTTTTTTCAAAAGAAAAAGCCGGATTTGATATTCTGAACGGCTTTCTTTATCTAACCACAAGGCAAAAGGTGGTACGAGTTGTCTGTTTGAAATGAAGGTCGATGAAACAAACACGCCCTATGATATTCATCATTCATTAGAGCAGGTTGTCCTTTCATTACAAAAAATCTGGGACAGTGTTTTATTCGACTAGTTTTTCATTGTTTAACTGTGATTCGACTGGGGCTGTTAATGTTATCTTAGCTGTTTCATATTTTTCAATGGCTAAAGTCATGGCCTAATCGAGCGAAATGTACGTTAGCTTTTGATGGGGGAATTTATAGGGGACCTCTAAAACGCTTCGATGAATACATCAATGGCAAAATTAAAATGTCACTTTCATACTCCTTGCATGTAAAAAGGTCAAGATATTACCAGAAAAGAAAAGTAAATCAGATTTTTTTGTTCTTCGACTTAGCGTAGATTTTTTCCGTTTACCCGACTTGAACTTGAAAGTGTAGCTTATATAACTTGATGGAAGTGACACGATTGAGGTCTTCAACCTGGGGAACAATTTTACAATTTTCTACTCTCAAAGTTAAATTAGGTTGTTGTTGATATTTTACACGCTCTCTTATTACAACTACAGAAAATGCACCTTAGGGAGAAACAGCAATTTGCTGGGTCTCCTCGACTGACAGACAGTTTCAATAGTCTCTCTTGGCCCGCCGTGGTTGTCACCTCATAAGCGGCCAAAACAAGACTATGCATAGTCATTGAATTGTGAAATAATTCCTCCACAGTTTATAGAGCACGACAACTCTTTTACCATTTACAGTATGAATACGCTTGCATGCAAGACGAGTTCATCGATGAGATGGGAGCCGTGTAGGAATACGAGTTCCCATAGGAGTTTGTGTAGTCATAAGTCGGTGGATACTGGTTTGAGAAGTAATTCCCCACCGAGTTGCTATAATCGCTTGAATAACATGGCTGACCTTCGCGGATTAAAACGGGCACCGGCACAGTTCTTGGATAGAGCGAATGTGAGTCTTTAAACTCTCCAGCTTCGGTGGCTTGTTTCTTTTGCTTGTATCGGTGATTCTGGAACCATATTTTGACTTGCGTTGGCGTCAGGTTTATCATTCGCCCGAGCTGCTCTCTTTCCGGGGCTGACAAGTACCGTTGATATCTGAATCGTCTCTCCAGCTCGTAGATTTGCTGTTTGGTGAAGAGAACCCGGCGTTTCCGTTTCTTAGGAGCTTCATTGGACTCGTCCCTGTTGATTTTTTGAGCTTGCTGTAACACATCGGCACTGCTGCACTGCTCGTTCATCTCAGGATGTGGTCGAGCACCTAATCGAGCAAAAGCGGGTAAAGGCGTTTGATGAGGCTCGATAACACCGATTAAGGGGTGATTTGGTTTTAAACTACCCGCGAGGCGGAGCTGTAGTCAAGGACTCTTGTGATCTACAAGTTTGTACTCTTAACTTAGGTAAGCTATTCAGAAATTCTTGATGCAAAGAAACGGGCCCAAACTGTGGTAAAGAAAGCTTCCACAGCACGCTTGTGTATTAGCTTTCGTTAGTTTTTGGCGTAAAAAACGTCTCCAATAAATTCCCTTCCTACAGATTTTCTTCTCGTGTGGCTACTGCAAGTATGAAATTAATGAAACGCTGATCTTAAGCCTCTTTCTGTTACTGCGATTTTGTTCAGGTTACGCTTTCGTAAATGTCATTCCGTGTTCTAAGTCACGAAAATCTAACGACATAATCTTTTGAGATTTACCACAACCTGCGAGACAAACAAATGTTCGCCTGACTGAACTCTCTACAAAATGAACAAATCTTCGATGAATCTGTGGGAGTTGGAAAGAGTATTTAAAGTCACAGCCCTGTACCTACCCGAAGTGTTGTCTTGGCTTTGGCCCGATGGTGGCATCGTAGTTATTATGCAATTAGATCCTGTAGATCGATCGGGAGAGAGATTAACACCTTGGCAAATATTAGGAACCCTTGGAGTAGCGCTGGAGCAGCTTTGGAGACACGATTCCGGGAGACTAAGGATGTTCTTTACAGAAAAAGAAGACATAACGCGAGTCCCGACGGACGGTGCTCAAGATGGCTGCTGGCCTATTGACTGTACACAGATCAAAGGGTAGGTAGGAATGTGTGGGTTGGTTAATGAGCAAGCTTGAGACACGTCATGTATGACTCGCCTGAATTGACATAGAACACATGTTATTATTCACTGTTTGAGGAGAATTTATTTAGGGTGATAAAAAGATGTCACTTCTTTGACATGTACGTTAATTAAAATGATAGCCATTGAAATCTTTTAGACAAAGCAAAAGACTTTATAGGGCTTAAAACGATTCACTTTAACTTGGCCTTTTCTTTTCGCTGACTTCCAACTCGTTAACAGCGTATTCCAATTAAAGCCTTAATCCCATTTAGAGAGCTGCCAATCGTGCGTTCGTTTAGCTTTTGTGGTGTAATTGAACGATCCCTGACCACTTCCCGTCCCCTAATGCCATTTTCCCTCACGCCTCTCAAAACATTGAATTAACTCGGTAAAGGGAGGCGGGAATGGTATTGTTCAGTGGCGGAGCTCGCGAATTGTTTATTAAATACAGTTAACTGGATTAGCTCTTGAGCAATTAACCGTTTAGAAATCAATTTCTCTCTGTGTTCTTCCGAATTGTTCAAAAATAGTAAGCCTTTTTCAAATAACAGTGTAGGTGTTCAGTGTGTTAGCCTTGTTGCCTCAGTGAACCAGGATGGGAATTTCTTTTTTGAATTAAAGGATCAATGATTTTGAATTGCTAATAACTAGAATCGACAAGCTTGACAACTGTGTCTTCCTATAAAAAGCTTCAGAAATTAGATTGATTGATGGATGTTATTCTTGCCAAAATTAAAATAGGTTGCTTTGTTTTATCTCGACGGGTGCAACTTTAAAATACTGCTGTCACAACAAAGTCGAATAGCAATCTCTTCCCTTTCACGTCGTCTTAAAATCCAAAAACAAAATCGAATCTTAAAAGGTTTTAACAGATTTCTTCTTCTCTAATTCCTTGGTTGTTGACAGCTACTTCAGTGCACGGAATCTCAACTTGTTTTGATTCGAAGACGATATTTCAAGGAGATATATTAAATCGGTTAAGTCCTGTTCTCGACAACATTTTGCCTGGTCAGGGTTAATCTCAAAATGTTTTGCACGGGTTTGAATGGGACTACGCCAAAATGTTGAAAACACTGACTTCTACTGAGTAGTTGTGAGAATTTTTTGTATCTCAAACTCCCACCATTCCTGTGATTACTATTTAATGAACTGTAGGGGTGGTCTTGCGTTTCAAGGACTCTCGCACGCTTTTTTAACAATGAAGGAGCCATGTCCTTTCTTCAGGTTTGGGTTTTTAAGAGCCGTAGGTGCTGTGATTGTTCCCAATAATGACAGATCTTATAATTAAAGCTTGCCTCTGGCACCTTTGTCACTCTGACAGAATGTTTGAAAATGACGGTAGGCATCAGCATATCTTCTGCAGTTGAAAACACAGGAAACAGGTACAGTGACCTCAACAAACATCCAAGCTTGCTACAGTGAAACATAAATGTTTTGAATACCTGTTTGGGGATTACGATCAAAAGTGACAAAGACGTTTCTTTGACCTTGAACAGTTCATGTATAACCTTCCCTTTTGTCACATGGTTTCTCTTCACTGATTTTATCCCGCATCCCAAAGAGCCACTCGGAAGAAATCTTTAAGTTAAAAGTGGCAAGGATGTACTAGTACACTTTCCCTGTTTGTTGATTTCGAGGTTCGTCGAGAGACATGTAGTTTACTCAAATGTTTCATTGTTTTCGTTACCTTGTTCTCCGTTGTTAATCTAAATCTCAGCTTCATCTCCAAAGGTCATGAGGACAGCTCTTTGGCGTCATCTGCTATCGTTTCTGACAAGTGGTCAGTATTGAAATGACGGTGATTCTACCAACGATTGCCGAGATCACGGAATCGTTTTTCACGTCTTAGAGCCTTTTTTCTACAAACCAGGGCTGCGATAGAGCTTGATAATGCTTCTCTTGGGTCAGGAGAAACTTTCAGCCAAAAAAACAACGAGTAAATTCGCATTTATTATGAGCAATTACTCTCACTTTGTCTTCATCAAGTTACGCCCCTTGTCTTTGCCTTTTCTAGTTTAAATGGTGGGCAGGACTAACATTTTGACCCGGGCACACAAGGAAAACAATTTGGCGCCTCATCATGACAAGAAGCAGATATTGTCATCGAAACGTCTTTTAAGGTTAAAATCAAAACAAATCAGTGTGTTTTATGGTTTTCGAAAAGATCCCTTGACATTGCATCAGAGATTCGTAAAATCCCTGAGTTCTGAGATAAATGGATTAGTAAGTAGTCGAATGTGCGAAAATAAAATTTGACCAGATTGAGGAGATCTGTTCGCAATTTGAGCGTTAAATTGATTCTTTTATGTAGTCTGGGCACTTATTGAAGCACGTTGCAAATTCCTTCGTGGGGGCCATCTTCGATGTTTGCTGGACCCCATGGCTCCTTCAGAGTCATACATGATAGATGATGCAAGACTATTGATATGAAACATTACTTCTGTTAGTATTAAGCCTCCGTAAGAAATATGCTCCGGTACGCGGTTCAGTTACTTTCTTCAGGCTAAATGTCGACTTTGCTGTTCAGTCAGAGTCATAGATGATAGGTAATGTAACACTATTGATATGAAACTTTTTCCTCTCAGTTTTAAACCTCACTTAGCAATCACAGCCCGATACGCGGTTTAATTACAGGCGTCAGGGTAAATCCTGGCTTAGCTCTTTCTTTACAGTCATACATGATAGATAAGCGCAAATAGAGGCCTGAAACTAAAATTCTATCAGTTTTGACCTCGCGTAGCAAAGGCACAGTTTCATTACAGACTTGAGGCTACATGCCGAGTCGCCTAACAAATTTGGAGGTGTGACGATGTGAAACCACATAGACGAATTCATGAACCCATGTATAGCTATTTGATGAAAAAAAAAATGTTTCATCTGAAACGCTAAAAACAGCAATATTTGAAGGCAGTTTGAGCATTTTTTTTACTTTTATTTTAGACTCCATATTTCACCTTCCATGCATCTTAGTCACCATATTTTGAATTTTTATCACATTCGTAATACCTTTCTTCTTTGCAGGCTGTTTCTGGAATGGCATGCGAAATATTTTTTGTTATCGTGGACCTGAATAGGGTCCATTACACTGTTCAGACAAGTCGTTTTAAACAATACATGTGCATGAATTGAACATGAAGAACCAAATTAGTCAAGTAAGACAAATAGCTGATTGAGGCCATCGACCCAGGAAGATAACGAACCAAACCCACGATATGATAGTACTTAGAAGTCAACTATTCTTAGAGAAAATGAGGTCGGAGAAAACGGGTGCTTTGGGGGAATAGGTGAAAGGCATATCACTTAATCAATCTTTCACAGGCTTCTTAGTCGTTAGAAATAACTAGAAGAAAAGAAGAAGCAAACAGATGCAGTAAAACAGGACAGGCGTGCCTTAAAACTAGAATTATGTTGTGCCCTCGGACATTAACCACAAGTTGATCTTCAAGATCTATCGTTTCCTGCGGCTATAAGAGTGGGGTTTTGAAATATTGCCATATGAAGTTCATCATTAGCCTGTATAGACTTAGATCTAACTTCGATTTAATTAAATATACGAAGACGACACCGAAAATAGAGTTATCTCGGGGATCCCAAAAACGAAGCTATGCCGGTCAGGCTGACAGAGGCCGTCTGGGTTACATTCTTTTGTTGAAAAACTAATTAACTCTAGTCCATCTTATCTGCCATTCACGTTGGAACACTGCAAGAAAGTTATCCTCATTTGGTTGTCAAGACTTGGACAGCTACTATGTTGTAATAAAGTTCATCTTTTGTTCTGGACCATGCGGGTGGTCCTTGCAAGCAAACACTTTGACGTTTTCAATCAAGTACACGCAAGGAACACACAGAGGTAGCAAGTCGTAGCTGTGTACGTGATGTCACAAAAAACAAATCGTGAAATATTCGTCGAAGCGCACAAAATAGATTTTTTTTTATGGCTTTTTTTTAATTCATTTCTTTCTTTATTGTTTTGTACAGCGCCACTACTCTTTAGGAGAGAAGGGCAGAAAGAAAGGAGATTCGTGACATTGTACTTTTGTTTTCAAACTCAACTAATAATTTTTAAGAGCCTGATTTGAAAGTTAATTTCCTACAATATAATTTTGAAAGCTTTCCGGTCGAATTGAGGTGCTTTCTTTACTTATTTTAAGACTTCTGCAATAAATGTGTTTATAGATAATGAAAACTTTAACTTCCCTTTAATGAAACAAGGTCATGTCAAAAACAATATTGCAAGTGAAACAAAAGTAAAAAAAAAACACATTTGACCTTTCTTCTCCAAAGAACATCCAAGTTACAATACTCTTGCAAAAGTAAGAAAGCATAAGTTTTTCCACAAAGGAAAATACATTAGAGCTCATTCCACAGGCTCAAAAGTTAGTATTACCTTACAATACAGCATAACCACGAAGACTACTCTTTCATGACAACTCAATTGCAATAGTAAATAGCACCACATGAAAACTCTGCGAGTTACCTTTCATATGAATGGTCACACACTAGGGTTTTATTCAGAGAGTTAAAAGTTAAACCACCTGTACAGCCATAAAATAATGCCTATTGCCTTTCAGATGAATGGTCACACACTAGGTTTTATTTTCGACACTTTTAAAGTTGCAGTGACCTTTCACAGCGTACAGGGTCACTAGAAAGTGCTGCTCACGAGCTTCTATTTGAATGGTCACACACTAGGGTTTCATCCACAGACTTTAGTTAGAACCACCTTGCACAGCATAATAAACAATATCACATGAAAGTACTGCTCAATAGCTTTCATTTGAATGGTCGCACACTAGGGTTTCATCCTCAAACTTTATTTGCACCGCTTTTAGTGATTAGCTCAAGGTTTAACTCTAGAAGTAAAAGAAATAATTGCTAGAAAAACGTCTGTTTTAAGCTCTTCAACGAATGTAGTATTATTTCCAGTACTTGTGGTATCAAAAATAACTTTTATCTTTTAGAAGAGCCTCCAAGCATGTGTGAAAAGACTGAAACACAGCCGTTCTGTAATGAAAACGCTTGACAGAGCCATTTTCAATCCAGCTGTCGACATCCACGTTGTTTTGTGACATTTTGAATTGCCTCTCTGCTTGACTGATATTGGGATCGTTTTTCAACCAAAAACATGTGATTCATTTCCCTCTTAAGCGGTCGAAATACGAGCAGCAAATAATCTAAGTTAGCTTCTTATTGCATTTTTAAGTTAATGTAAAGAGCTATTTTATAGGCATTTTCATTTCTACTGGTCAGCTCGAGTTAATTTTACACTTTGAGAGTATGAATATTAGAGGAAATGCGCTGGCTACACTGACTTTGATCTTTTTCTTAATTGCTTATCCCAGACGTTGACTACGCCCAGAAATTTTTCAGCAAACGGATATCTCATATCTTTGTTTTTTTTTTAATAAAATGGTAACGGAAGTTTTAATGTGAAAATAAAACCTTTGGGTCACATTTTCTCGCGGCAATCAACCGGCTGAAACATAGAACACTTTCTCATTAAGAGAAAAATTAAAAGTGTTTCGCGTTTGTAATAAATGTCTCTTTGTTTAATCTGCCTTCCCTCACCTGTGGTGACACACACGAGCAATGTGTTAACTTTTTATTCGTTTTTATTCAATCGATGAATTTCGCGGATAACAATACGGGTGCGCGTGGCGGAGCACAAACGAAGCTGTCATTATCGAGTTATAGACGCCCGATAGATGAAAAACACGTACTCTGACTGTCAAGCTAGTTTTATGAACTAATCTTAAAACTAATTAAACTCCAAGCAAACTGACCGCCAGTTTCATTCAGTTGAAAAAAAAAAGTGACACTTGACATGCAAGGAACAAAGGCACAACCAACGCTTTTATGAGCCCTTGGATTCTTCAAGTATTGAAACATCAATGTTTTGGGAAATGCCATTTACCTAACGTTCTAATTTGTTCTAATGTGCTTCCGACAGACAGACAAAAAGTGCTGGACGTATTATTGAATAGCAGGGCTGTGTATTCATTTCTATTGTGAACAGATCCCGCGTTCTCACAAGAAATCGACCACCATCAACAAACAAGCGAAACAAGGGGAAGTGGAAAGCCTTCACTGTTAGTTCTGTCCAAAGAAAGTGGAAATGGGCACAGAAAAAATATCACGAATGCTAAGGACGCGTTTTATTGCGCAGATAAAGCGAGGACAAAAAGGATAAACTTGTCAACTGGATATGAGCCTGTGTGTGCAAATGTGTTTCGAGTAAATACAGCGACATATTGCTTGATGCCTTAATTACTTAGTTAAACCTTATTACGCTTGGATCGGAAGCAGGCTTCATTCTATTTACCTTCAATTCCAAACTCTGCCAAGTTGAAGGGAATCGTTATTTCCACGCAAGGAAAATATTCTAAAAGAAATTACAATCCACCTTCTTTTTATTCTTGAATTCATAATTTAGCATTTGTCAAGTGTTTTATCTCTTGTGATCTGAAGGAGAAAAATGAAAAATGATACGAGACCCCCAAAAATCTGAGAGAATTGATTTTCTATTGGGCAGACTTGAAGTCAAGAACTTCATAGGGAGGTTGGTTTCCAAGCAAGTTAAGAGCCTTAGGGCCAGAATTACACTAATGATTCGGTATGCCTCGCTTCAGTCGTTCCATATTTTGAAAAATAGTGATTCTGATCATTATAATAGTTGACAAGGAGTAAGCTATCGTTTATTCTGAGTAAGGTGTTGTGGAAGCGTCGCATGCAGTCGTGGCATACATGAAATGTTGCATGGTTTCAATGTTCTTTGCAAACAGTGCGGTTCCTAGGGGATCTCAGGCCATTCCTTGTACAGCTAAGAAAGGAGGAGATATCATAGCTTTTCGACCGTTTGCTGGTCGCGACGGATAAGTATATTCAATGTGGTAAGGAAAAGATGCAACTGATCACAGTCAGTAAATATTTCTTGTTGTTGATAACTAGCGTGCCAGTGAATGTATGGCACTTTGCTTACTCATATGAACTGAGGACACTGTTTTAAGTTAAGTCCGTCAGGTACCCTTAGAAGTAATCAAGAAATGGTCTATAATGAACTTGGATAGAATCCCATGATTTAGTCTAAATAAAACAAAATGATGTACAGTAAATCCCTCTATCTACTATTGCAGCCTTCCAATAGCGATCCCTAGCTCAGAAGCTGAAAAATATCACGATTTATAATGTGAAACATTTGATTTCACTCTTTTGTATTTACATGCATTGGAGTCAAAACTTTACTCCTAAATAGTTCATTCTCCAAGTAGTGACGACCGCGATATGACTGAAATCTTTGTATGTTGATGAGGTCGATTGTGGTGAGGCCCAGATCAAGGGTAGATGAAAGTTGAGTTCGGAATAAATGTCGAAATGAAACAAAGCTTGGTCACTGTTAATTCGCGGCAAACTAGCTCGTACTGCTAATGATAGCTCAGCGGTTGTATCACAATCTCTAGCAAACACTATTTAAAAGATTTCAACCCGTGATAAAATTTCGTAACACATCAGTGTACCATCCTGTTACAAAATATTTCAAAGTTTCTTTCTTTGCACTGCTGACTACCGCTGTTATTGATATCATTATTATTCACAATTCAGGTCTATGGTATTTTATTCACCAGAAAATTCTTCTAATGCTATTCGAAATTGTCATCTTAAATTTTTATGATGTCGATCCGCGTACGGCACGAAAGGACCTTGTGTGAGAAGATCAAATATTTGTTTCTATCAATTCAACTGCGAAAGAATAAAACGTTCTATTCCTTCAGATTAATTTATGTGTAGCTGCAACCCTCCCATGACATTTTTATTATAAATTTAGTTAATTCTGGCTTGTACAGCATTCCATTTACATTAGCATACGAGACCAAAGGAAGCCGAGCGGGTCTCGCACACCAATACTAGAAAAGCTAGCGCTAATTGTTATGATCATATGTAAGATTACAGTTAGCGGTTTTCGTCCTCTTTCTCCCTTGAGGTAGGCTGTCGTAAAGCCTCTAAAGATCATCCGCTTATGAGAATGAAAGCAACCTTTACGTAGTTTGTAAAAGAATATGTTTCTGATATTATTCTTGTACTTGCGTTTTACATGCACTGGACTCCGCACAACTACCTGATTAAATATAATTTTTAATCGCTCAAGATGGAAAATTGCTCAATATTCAGATTATTTTATTGTATGAAACTTAAGTTAGTCTTTTACTGCAGTGGGGGTAAATGATCAAGACAGTATTGAAATATTTGTTTCAGCTGCAACTGTAATCAGATAGTCATCGGCCATCACTGATTCACCTGCTTGTGTGTCTTTTACTGCTTGCGTCCCTCGAAAGACTAGTAAAAGGCATTTTACCTCAGTGTCTGATTCATTGTTCTCAGTGTTTCTACTTGTAAGTGGTGTAAAGAGCTGTGCTCATAGCACAGGGATGTTAGCCGATTTTAAAGTGAGAAGTGCGGTAATGTTCTCGTACAAAGAATATGTGCGAGTCTCGAGCGGCCAAGCGCGTCAATTGACGCGATTCTTTCATGACATTAACATTTTCATAACTTTCGCGAGGCAAACCCGCTTGTCGGCTTGTCTTTTTTATGGTTTGTTTTTTCAGCGCGTCAAACAGTGGTCATTTTAATTTTCGTATTGCGGCCATGTTTACTTTCAACTACTGCTCTTAAATCAGCTGTCTACATTAAACAATGCCATATTGGTTGCGCTTTCTTTCTTATCAGCTGGTTAAAGCCGGTACTGTTAAACATGAAAACTCTAGTACGAATTCATTCCCCGCCTCAACTCTACAAATTGGCTCAATGTGGAAGTGGATTGAAGCCTTTTGAGCACCTTGTCAAATTGTGCCGCGCCTACTTCGTTTGTAATGAACGGCTTATCTCGAACTTTATCTCATTCCTTTTATGCCTTTATCTTTCCTGGTTCTATTATACGATACGAAGTCCTGCGTTTTCGCGCATATGGCATATTGAGTTTATCGCTATATTCACTGCCACGTGAGCTTTTGAAAAGCAAATCATTAGACGCTAAGTGCTGGTAATCCGAAACCTTTTCAAGACCTGAATAAATCCATAATTTACATTCGTAAAGGGTCGAGTGCCTTTCTTTACACGGGTTTTTAGAAAAGGCTCGGTGTAAAATGACTGCTCTTGAGTTGAAACTCTTACCACCACGATCGAATTTCCTTTCTCGTGCTAAGAAAAAAGTATGTGGTCGCTCAAGAGTTTGATGGGACCTATTTCTGATGAACACTGGCAAAGTTACACGGACAAAATATTCACCGCTAAAGAAAAAATTCCCACCGTGATTCGTGATTCGTGATTTTTAAGCTGAAATCTTGAAATCACTATAGCAAGATTTCAATGAGTTGTTAAAAACGCTCGTTGAACCCTTAAACTGCTCAGAGTGACAATTTTTACACTTCTAACTGTCCCTGTAATGAGACCTAAGAGGGTGTAATTTCTCAGTAGTAAATTGGTTTGTTTTGGAACCATTCAACTTTGCAAAAATACAGTGTCAGTTACAGCACATACAAGTGGCAAACTAAGCTACTTACAAGCTTACTTCATTTCCTAGCGTATGGAGAGGTCACTGGCCGAGCGGTCAAATTCTCAGATAGCTGTGCTCTCTGCAATTGCTACAAGTCGTGTGAACAATACAGTTGCTCTTTTTAGCATTCACTCTTTTCTCTTTTCCTCAACATCGATTATGTCTACCGCAGACATCTGATTAAAAAACTGTGGTGCGGTTTTATAATGCTGGGCGGGAGGAACTCTTTCAATCATTCGATTCACTGGGCGGCAAGCATCGTGGTTACATTAACGTGTTCGCCTTTTGCAACCCCAGAATTAATAGAAACTTGAAGATAACTGCGAAGTTAAGACTTCCTTTATTGTGAAAATCATAGCATCGGTTAAGAAACCAGATCTAGTGTAATGGCGAACTATCTTGGTGATAAAAATTTACTTTGGATTTCTACAAAGGTGGCTCTTGGCTCTTGAAACCTGCTTGGATCTGAACAGACACTTTGGCGTCAGTGAAATATTATACGAGCAGTTACTGCGCTGTTCAGTTGAGTTTCCCGCATTGAATTGTGACATGCAAACCACAAGAAATAAATATATACTGTAAATTGTACTAATGCCCTGTGCGACATTTGTTTGTCAAAAATAAGACCGAGATAAACCAGGTATCTCACGAACAGTCTATAAGAATACGGAATTGAAAAAGCGCGTAAATTTTTAACCAGCAATGTAGATGGAATTTTTGCGGATGCTTTGAAGCTAAGTGATCAACCAGTTAAGCTTGGATGGTGATACAATGCAATCATCGAAATAATTTTTTTTCTTTCTTTCGTTTTTGTTGTGCCCTTTCAATGCTAATCCGAAATCAAGCGGAAATGCCACGTTCAGGAAAAATCCTGAAGGATCCTGATAAAGCTTTATTTATATATATATATTTTGAAAAAGCCTGCTTGTGTTTTATAATATACCGCATTTTTGGTCTTCCATTTAGACGAGGCGATTTGCAAGAGTTCTGTTTGTTTACATTGCGCACTATCATTTCAGCTTTCGGGGCACAAAAAAAGAAATGTGCAATCGACACCGCAGTGATGGTGTAAAAAAAAAAAAAGATTACAGGATTAATTTTAAGTCGCCTAAATTATCCTTTTAATGTCTGATATTTTCCCGTGGGTGTGGTTTTGGAGGTAATTTCAAGGATCACTTTCACTCGAAGAAATGCCAATATCTTAGTGATGCATAAGGTCAGGCCAATGCAGAGAAACGCTTTCAAGTTGTAATTTTCATTAAGCAGCTACAAAAACACTCCCTCTTACAGTGCTAACACAGTGTGGATGTTGGAATCGATGCCAGAGAGTATCTGGACAAATCTATTTGGCTCGAAGCGATTCGCGGAAGTCCCTTGCCGACCTATCGTTCAATGAACCCTCGCAACTAGTATGTAAAGGAACTTGATTTCTATTCAGTTTTGATGTATTTGTTTCACTTTATACAACTACTTTATTCATTTTTCAAAGAAGCACTTGGTTTATAAGAACATACATTCGGATGTCATGGTTTTGTGAGTATGTGTAACTACAGAATGAAATGAATTGTCGACCTAAGGCTGCCGCGACTGGCCATCGATGGACTGAATAGCGCCATAACGACTTCAAACAGCAAGCTTAAGGCTCTCCAACCCAATAGAACTTATCAAGGGGAGTTCTTTTCGTAGCCACTTGAATAAAAATGAATTCTCAAAACTATCATTCTCAATTTTTTGGAGAGAATTTGTACTTATTTGCGAATGTTGAATGCTTAAAAAACTCTTTGTGAATTGAGTGTTTTGGGTCAGTGTTTGCTGACGAAATCCGTGTTGTGGTAATTTTTCGTGTTAAAATATGTGGGTATTTGTTAGTTGTGGCAAAAATTGTATGCAATTTTACTTGAATAGAACTATATCGATAATTTCTTTTAAAATATATATGTCGATCTACCGAGCAAATTCCGTTGGTTCTAATCTCATGGAAAAGGTACTTTCCCAAAATAAATTTAGAGTTCTCGGCTGTTTTCCGATCAAGCTGGCGTTGGATAAGAAAGTTATATTCGGTATATATGTCTTAATCTCCCATATATGCAAATGAAGTTTACTAAAACGCTCTGGTCGCGCCAACCATTAGTCAGTGTCTACCATCTTGCGCGAATAATTGGCTCGACTCATGCAGGCTTTGAACTCGAGAAATGAGCACAAACTCGCAACTAAATGTCGGCATTATGTGACATTTATTTTCTAAGAAGCTGTCTTTTCTTGCTGGCCTTTGCATGATTAATAAATAGTTTCATCAAAATAGCTCAGTGGGATGTCCCCGCCATATTCATAAACAAACTGTCTTGCTTTCGTAACTGGTCTCAAAAATGAAGCAAAAGAGCTCCTGGTCTGGGCACGGTACCGTCGTACGGGGCAAACGAATCGAAAGGAGAACATTCTCCAGTGTGTGAAGTGATTTCGATAAGAAAAACTCTTAATTAGTTGTTTTTTTTGTGATATTTTTTTCGCAATTGACATCGCTCCCCCACTTTTCATCTTCCACCAGTCTCTTTAGATTGTAACAAATAGCGATGTGCTTTACTCATGACAGGCCGAGCTATAAACGCACATGGTGGTGGGAAACCGATTCCATTTAATGCCAGTAAAAAGCCATTAAATTTTCGCCACTTACTCCAAATCCTGCACTTTTTTCGCGGCTTTTGCCTCCGTTTTATCTCTTGCCACCAGCTGTGTGTGGCTGGTAGTGTTAAAAAAGGAAAATAAAAAGCCGAAAGGTAGCGAATAAATTACAGATCAATTGATGAAGAAAGCTCATGGTCAAGACTTGAAAATTATTATCAAAAAGTCTTGAGGAATTTCCAGTTCAGGTGCCGAAGTTTAAAGCAGCGAATACAATTATGATGGCTCTTTAATTGACAAACTCTTTGTGTCACCTGCATGTCATAAGTTTTACCCATCCCTAACTACACATAATTCATTTGAAAACACACATTTTGCGTCCCTGTCTTAATTTTAGTGCGACAATGTCTTCAGCGAACGCTCGCGGAAATACTTTCGCAGACATTAAGACGCGAGCAAACAGAAAGGTACTTCCCGTACTTTTCGAAAGATTACTGAGTTATTTATCGAACGTTAGAGACCTCTCCGGTTACTCTGTAAAGACAACAGCTAGTAACCGGCTGGAGCAATATAATTCTATGAGCAAGATGTGAGGTTTATTGAAATTTTAGTTTGGTTGATGCGTTATTCTTGGATGATTCTAGAAGAAAGTTTTGTGAAACTGCTATAAATTTCCCTTTCCTTTATTACACCTTAGGAAATCGACAAGCTCACAGGAATGCGAAAGGGCGAATAAAATAGCTGTTAATTTAAAACTCATTTACAAATGGTTTTGGGGACTGCCATGTCTTCAATTTATTTTAATGAGATGAAGAACACGATTTGTTCTTTTTTCTTTTTATTTAAAATTTGTGTGTTCATTTGTGTTGGATAGATTTCACAAGTAAGGTACAACTAAGAGCGTATAAATAAATTCAGTTATTGTTCCTTAAAAATAGCACCGAGAAAATATCGATTGCGGATGTCCCCTAACTACTGATAGACTCCGATGTAAAGTTGGTTGCCTGAGCTTTTCTGCTGTTTTGGAGTTCTTCCGGCAAGTCGAGTTGAAAAGTGAATCCGACCCGAATCTCTTGCTAAGTGGATATCTTGAAAAAAGCAAATTTTTATGGATCAGAAACCATGAACCCTTTTGTAAAAGTCTAGTGATTTTCACAGTGAACATGGAGTTTAAGAAGAAAACTAGTGATTACGAAATTGTTCTTACTAAAGAATCATACGTCCGCTAGCACTCAACACTCGTCCCAACAAATGGTTTTGTTTCCCCAATTTATTAACACTTTTGAACAAAGACGTATAAGTGAAATACTGAATTAATGTTTTATTCATTATGTTTTTTTCACGATTTCAACGTTTTTCTTTCATTAACAAGGTCTTTGTCTCAATACCAGGCGCGAACCAAAGGTTTGAAGTAACGACGTTAAGTTTTTGTACATCGTACGATTGCTCCACTACAATCGGAGCGTTTTTCGTGTTTAAAAGTCGATAACTTATTCTAATTTGCTCAAATTCTGTGGCAACGAAGCGTCTCGCTTTGTTGTCTATGGACGTCTCTGTTTTTTCTTGTCTAATCTGAAAGCAAACGAACGCTGATTCAATTTGCTAAAGATCCATTCTTGGAAATTACAGTAACCCCTCCTCTTTCTTCATCGAGTAAACACGAACGACAATCAATTATGGCATTCATACGCTCCGCTTCATAACATGACTCAATCTAGCAAGAACCTTTTCCCGATTTTCAACTCAAGAGGGAGACAAACTGGTACCGATGCCCTAATGACAGAATTTCCTTGCTTGTTTGATTTCACAAAAGCATAACTCTTAGTGCGAGAGTCCTGTCAATTCAGGTGCGAGAGAGCATCTCATAAAACCCTTTAAGTAGAACACGACGTGTTGTTTGCCAAACATCGCGTTGTCAATTTTGATTTACCCAGTCGTGTCCCATTGCGGTTGTAATGTTTTCTGACAATTCTTGCGGTAATGTGAAACGATTTTACTGCGAAGAAACGAACTAATAACTGCTGACGTTTATGCCAAGCTCAAACAACCAGCATTTAGTAAAGATGAGGAGAATTGTAATTAGAATTTAAGTTTGGCTTGGAAAGGATTATCCCTTGAAGAATGATGAGCTCTTATCACTATCTTCTTAATTTTAGACATGCATTTACTAAAAGCATTAAGAACAATATTTAAAGCTACCTAGCAACTTATAATATAAAAAAATAACTACAAGATCAAACTTTCTCGCACCAAAGAAACACCTATAAAATTGTTTCCTATAAAATCTGGCTACTTACAATTTTTAAAAGCTTAAAACAAAATGTTTTCAAATCACACTCGACAAGGACAAGTAACAGCTGTTGAAGTCACACGAAAACGCAACGTTGTCGCGTTTGGCGAAAAGCAACTCCAAAGAAAACTCTGAGAACAGTCACTAAAAACATTACATCGAGAGCAAAGCGTACGATTATTTAAATAAAGTGATCCTTTGGAGTTAAGGATTTTGAGAATGTTGGCATATAAGCTTACAATTGACTTTGTAGCCCTCATCGTGACAGCCTGCTTGAAGGAGAGAACTGCATTGTTCTGTGTTTCTTCGCACAACACACGGTGTACAATTGAGTGTTTATGCTACCAGTTCCAATATGGATTGCTTGGAGCGATGTATGATGAAGTTACTGGAGGAAAATGATAGAAGTCCGTAGGATCATGTCGCAAATATCCAAAATTATTGACTGGGCCGCCATGACAAGGCTGGCCATCTCGTACAAGCACGGGCACTGGTACAGTTCTTGGAGTGAACAAAGGAGTCCCTTCGTTCATTACTCCTTTCTCAAAGCTCTGTTTCTTGTATTTATATCGATGATTCTGAAACCAAATTTTCACCTGCGTAGGGCTCAAGTTGATAATCCTGGCAAGCTGTTCCCGTTCGGGAGCGGATAAATATCTTTGTTGTCGAAACCGTCTTTCAAGTTCGTATGTTTGCGCCTTGGTGAACAGAACTCTTCGTTTCCGTTTTTTTGGCGGATCATTCAGGTCATCTTGCGGTTCCTCTTGTTCGCTTATTTCGTGGCTATTCGCCGAGGAGGTCGAGGGCTTTTCTGTCGGGCTCGGATGTGCAACTGTTATGGCGGAAAAACACAATATTTCATTAGTCTTCAGGCCATGTAACGATATCCATAGCAGAACGGGGAACTGTGAACTTGTAAGAAATAAGGTGAATTGTGTAAGCTATAGCAATTAGCCCTTTAGTATTTCCACGAGGTCTCGAGCAAAGAACCCATGAAGTGATATAGTATTCACAATAAAACTGTTAAACTGCAGTCATGTTTTCTGTCTTGTTTGAAATTGCCTCGTAAAAAACACCATTGTATTTCAGTTTGCCGGAAAAGAAAATTATTTGCGTGCGAATAATTCGTCGGCTCGTCGCGCGCAGCTCACAGGAGAAAACCTCTCGAAAATTGCGGCGAGTATTTTGCCAGCTATCAAGTTTAGTGCTTCATGAAGACCTGCGTTTACTTTTCGCTCGATCAAAGATACAAAATCAAGTTCATTCTTACTTGTATATGAGCACTCTTGGCCTTGATTACACACTACTGAACCACATGACGATGTACGAGTGTTTCCGCCGGGGCTATGATAATTCGGCGAAGATTCATGGGTTGCTTCGCTTTTAGATGGGCTCAGACCAGCTTCTGGTAAATTGAGGATGTCCTTGACGGAGAACGAAGTCATCTCGAACGGCCGGTCAATTGTGTTCATGGGCCTCAGTTGACTGCCATTTGCTAAGCCGAACGCACTTCAGTCATGCTCGTGTCCGCGGCGGCTCGCAGCAACTTCTTATAGATCGGGGCGTGCCCAGACTCTCGAGTGGTGAACAAGATGTTTGACGTTAAACAAATGTTGCCTAAATTCGCCTAAGTCAACCTCTATTGATAGGTTAAGGTGGTGACGAAGTTGACATCACAATTAATTAGAAAGATAGCAATTGAATGCCTTGTCACAAGTAAACCCCTTTCGAATGACAGATCTGCCCTAAAAGGCTTCATTTGACATGTCACGCTGGGCGGGCAGACCCGAATACTTATTTCCCCCGCTTAGAACTCAAACAACCATGGCTTCACCTTCAATGGGGCACCTTATTGCGATTCTGACGTCGCAAAATTAATTTCAAGAGACCACCACTCCTATACTCTCTGGTGCCATCGAAACCGCTCAAGAACGTTGTCCGTATTGGTCTTATACACTCCTCTTCACTCTCTGAAAGATCGATGTAATCGAAGTTGAAAGCTTGAATACCGACTAATGGGCGATCGGAAGGACGAGCTGCTAGATCGGCGATAAAATCTAGAAAAATTTGCACCTCTACTAATCACACCGGTTTTCGCTTTTTTTTTTCTTCCCCTAGTTTTTTTCGAAGCCTATTTACAAAAGCACGCGCGCATTTAGCCGTCCAATTCGTGCTATTTATTATTGTTTTTTATTATTTTTTGTATTATAGACTCGGTGCTTGAGAAATACGATTTTGTCTAAGTGGATGCTTATTGACCGGGTAAGAACAAATGTATTATCACGCGCGCGGACCGGCCGGGTGTTTGGCCTGTTCGACAAATGGCATTCCACTTATTATTTCCAAAACTTTTAAAAACTGTCAACATTTTAATTACGAGAATGTTCGTTTGATTGGGGCGTTATAAACGCTGCTTTAATGGTTCTCTCGTATTTTAATATCTTCCCCTAAAAAGCGAAATGTTTACGTTGTGTTGGGTCAGAACCGTCATAAGCGGCACAAAGGAAAGCAGAAATAAAATGCTCGCCTTTATATCTACAAAGACAACGCTATAAATAGGATATAGACACACAAGTGGTTAAATATTTTTTACAAGACTAGCTCGCGTCCTCACCAAAGTAAATACCACTACAAAACACCTGAAAGGTAATTCTTATATCATTTACTTTGAAAATCCAACCGTCGTTCGCTTTAGTAGCACTTGAACGAAAATTGAGTGCATTAACTGAACTTGGGAAATGTAAAATGAAAAATGCCTCTCGTCAACTCAGAAGAAGGTTTTCGCGTTTTGCATGATAATTGAAAAAAAAAAAAATGGGCGTCCCACGCAAACGTTTTTCTCTGCTAGAGTTATTTGAGTAGTGGCTAGGGTTTTTCATCGTTAACAGGTACATTTTAAGAATTGTAATTACCACCAAACAACTCCAAATGTAGGTTCTTTGGCTCTGTGCCCGTCGCACTTGTAAGAGCACGCGGCGGAGTGGAGTTCAGGTCGAAGAGGGATTCTTGAAAAGTAAAAGCTGTGAATTGACTTTATAATTAACATCAGCTTGGACTGTTGCCTAAGGCTCGTGCCTACATCCACCTGTTAATAAATTTTCCTCGTACTTAAGATATATTGGCAAGTATACAGGCAAGTCTGTCCCTCGCCTCGTGTAACGGGGTTTTTCTTATTGTTCAACGTTTATTGACAGGTTTGAAATCCACCTTTTTTTTAAACAAGATGTATCCCCGTTCTGAACCGCGCCGAAAAATTCTGTCCATCAAAACGCCGTCTTGTGGGAGTAGGAGACACACGTCTTGTACAAGTTTAGGATAATCGACCGTTTTAGTGCTGGCTCATAAATATTGCACAGTCAAGGATGAAGTACAAGAGGGTATTACGTCGCTAAACTTGTTTGCTTACCAACCAACCCATCCAAACAAACTGTTTGCTTGTGTCACTTTGTGAGCGACAGGCTGGCCATTATGGCATTACGGTGAAGATATTTTAATTTCGCTCAGTGAATATCGTAGATCAATAGAAAGTTGGACATACAAAGTGATTCTGCTTTTCGCTTGTTGCATAGAACTGACTGACATACAAGCTCAACAATGCGAAGTTCATAAATAAACATTATCACCTAAAACGACTAATACAATTCAATTAGCGAGGATTAAAATTTTACGCCCAGAATCGAGTTGTCTTTTGATTTTACCCTAGCTTTTTCTCTCGCGAGCGCGCACACATAGTGTGTTTGTTTGCTATATTACACTGTAAAGAACCAAAACCGTTTGTATAAGAGGAACGCTTCGAAGACAAAAACTGGAATGACGGATTTCATTGTCTGTTCGCCAAACCATTAGCACCCGTTCCTCCAAACAACCACTAATTAGTGTTTAAAAAATTCGATGGTTTGGGCAACTCAGCAAATGGCTATATCGCCATAACAGGATCGGATTACTGTCAAAGGGCCGCCTACTTGCGTGAGAGAGTCGGTTGAAAGCCTTTCAAGAGATTCGCGGCATTTCATAAAATGAAAACATCTTAAGATCTCAACAGCCTGTAAAGTTCTCGCTCCTAACATCTACTCTTGAAGCACAACGAGGGACCTCAAGTGCTTCATAGTGCGGCGTATGGTGCTTCCGTGAAGATCTCTCAAAAACAAAATGAGATCGGGATGTCACAACCGAGCCTTAAGCGCAAGTCTCGTAGTTAATCACACTAAAAAAAAACAATAGGTACTTCTTGTGTTCGCCATATCATTGTAAGTAATTCAAGAAGAAACATCGTGTAAAACTGGCCTCCCTGAAACTCTACATTCCATTTTTGTGGCGCTGAAAAACAATTGATAATTCTCTAAAAATAAACCTGAGGAATCAATTGGGGACAGGAATATAAACATAATTTCAAGACTTCAACATAAAATATTTTCCCTGAAGGACTGACATATCATTTTACGCCAATAAAAACAATCAATATTTTATAGCGTAGAGCAGTGAATTAGTTCAGTGAAAGTTCGGTCAGAACCCATGTAAATGAAGGCCGTGGTAGATAAAGGTTTTCAAACGAACTCTTAATTCACTCATTTTAAAGTTTTGTGGCGAAATGTTAGTTGCTCGATTTTCGCCCCAAAGTCGGCAGCTGGTCATGGGAACCAGGTAAGCGGATAAATAGAAGAAATCCAGTAGTACTTATTAATTCGAACTTCGTTGCTGGTGAACAAGCAATGAATAATTCCTTACCGTTTCAACAAAGTCATTGCTAGGTCGCATTAAGGGTGCTAAATAGGCAAGCGACACCAGCGCAATGTCTTAAAACACCGGTTAAATTTGCTCTATACATTACAAACATAAAAATGCATTGAAATTCTTGTTACTCAGTTTGTGTTGAAGACAATTGAAGTGTTTTCTCTTTTAGTATAAGGCTTAAGAATTACAGTTAAGAAATTTTCCATCTACGGCCTTCTAGCAGTAAAAGGTTAAGAGCAGGTATTAGGATTTGTAGTACAGTATCCACCCATCCATCCATCGTTACGTCTTCAATTAAGCTTGTCACTTCGTCGATTGGGACGATCGCTACTACAAGTTTTCGACCGTTTTAATTTGATTAGAAATGCATGTCTCATCACTAAAATTAACCATGAATACTTAGTTCACTTGAGTTGACTTTCCAGAATCAACTTGCACAAATTATTGAAGTTGACAAGAGCCAAAACAAGAGGGTTCGGCAACATGACGGCGAGCGCGCATCGTGGATGTATTGAATGCTGGCTTAACAATACGTTGATGTAAATTGTCAAAAAAGATCATCTGATGAGTAAACAACAAAATGTCCAGTTCTGGATAGTCAAACAGCCCTCTGTATCTGTTTCATTAAAACCATCTTCATTGCTAAGTGGAAGACGGTTCGTTTCCGCCACGTCAAAATGCCCGCGTATAAGAATCCATCAGTGGTCGGCTTACCTCACGGAAAGTTGAAAAGGAAACAAACGGGCTGGATAAAGCTATAGAACTTTTACTCAGTTCCATCCCTCGGTGAGACTTCTGGTAATTTCACCACGTGGAAAGAAAAACAAATGGAGAAAGGTGAGCTTTTTCGTAAAACAATAAGCTAAAAGACGAGAGTATTGTGATGTTCTTTAGCGCTTGTTTACATCTTAGAACAAAGCTATTCACAGTGTTCTTCAATCGATGCCTCTTTAGATTTTTATAAATATCCCCTGAAAGTCTAAACTATTGAACTCATATCATATGTAAATAACCACGACTCGACCTTGATAACACAAAGAAAATGATGTTTATACGGGTAGTGTGTTGTAGGCAGGTCAGGCAAATTTATACCCCTTAAAATTTAGCAAAAGAAGACTATAATTTCCATAGTTTTGGGGAAGAGCTTGAAAGAAAGACCAACTTACCTTTTGAATTTAAGCTTATATTTAAAGGATACTTTCCAAAAATGAGTTTGTACTTGTGAACAATGAACATAAAAGAACCATTTAATGTATTCCCAATGAATTAAAGCCTATTCTTCGGGCAATTCTTTGGTTGCTTCTTGCAATTGTTCAATTTAGACAAAATGTCACATCTGTCAGACGCCAAAGTGAAACGTTTTTCTTTCATTGTAAGCAGAGCCCACACACTGTTTACACTCAAAGCTTCGCTCGTAAATTGAAACAAGCACACTTCCATTGCGGATACATCAACTGTGATGGCCAGTGCAAACATATTAATGCAAGAATTACTACTCCCTGATCGAATTATTCAGCAGCGATTAGGAAGAAATGAACTTTATCGGCTTTAAATGAGAGATTTTGAACCCGTATTTCACTGATCAATCTTAATAGATCTGCTAGAAAACGCTTCAAAAGTCTAACTGCGTAATCTTGGAACGTTTACCCTTGGGGAATCGAGTTACACCTCTTGAATGGTTTATTTTCTATTCAAATTCTGTGAAGAAAACGAAATTGAGACATATCGAAATACAGTGGACTACACGGCTCTTGAAAATCTGTTGAAAGCCTCTGTTGTTGTTAGTACATGCTTGCAGAACACCGGGTAGCTGAAGAGAACTTATCTCGCCTGTAGTTAGAACTAAGGGGTATTTTCTGGGCGAAATAAAAGGACTTCTAAGAACCAACCCGTAAAACCCAACAAAGAAACAAAAAGCTTATTACTTCTGTGTTAACACGCTTTCTAACATCACCCATTAATTTTGTGTATTGGCCTCGTGTTTGTTTTCTTTGTTTCGAGATTTACTGCCGGAAAATGTTGAACTTTCGCTTTCAAAAGAATTATCCACTACATGTACTTATCGATCAGAACAACATGAGCTTAATATTGGAAAATGCGTTGAAGAGGCAGCAAAGCCAATAAATTCACCTCGCAACAAAGCTAAGCCTTCGCCAAAATATACAATTCAGTGATACAGTGGGACCACATGTAAAATTAGTTTCTTCAGCGAATGGCGACCTTGCAACTTTAAGTGAAGACAGTATCATTTAACACCAAGCCAAAACAAAACCTGCGAGGTCTTCCAAAACTTAACGCAGGTCCTAATGCTTTCTTTTAAAAAGATATTCAAAACAAAGGCAGATCCAATTTGATGGAAATTCCAACGAACTTGTTCGTTATTTTTGGTTTCTTTGTCGATTCATTTAGTTCTCATGAATCGACACACAATGCACCACCATCACCCACGCGAGTCAGTGCAATTTAAGAAAAGGAATAATCCCTCACAAAGGAAAATATTTTTAGCTATTCTTCAGTGTATAAGCAGGTTATTTTTTGCAGTAAAGTACGTATGAATGACATAGTTAGTATATACAATAATAGAGAAAACCTTAGTTTAGTTGTTAAAACAAGTAAAATGTGAGCAAGCTAACACTGGTGTAAAATGGTTCGCGTGAGATTCAGTCAAACTTACATGGCCAAAATTCACTTTTCTTTTACAAGAAACTGGAGCAATGAAGGCCTTTGTACAAGCTGGAAGTAACTTCAAAGAAGATGAAATATGTGAATTTAAGCTTTACAGTTGCTATCCATATTTGGCTTGAAACTATAAAGCACATATGTTTAAGAGAGCCGGCCTGAAAAGACTCCGGGTTTATTTTTGCTTTATTTTACAATTTCTCTCCGTAATTATCGACAAGAATTATTATTTTACCCAGCGGCTAAGCTGGTGAACACAGTACACGGTGTATTATTAATTCATGACTAGATGTGCAAGACAATTCTAACACCAGAAGCATGTTGTGTATAGGACTCGTGTGTAAAAACAATTAGATTTTACATAAATTAGTCCAGTTGGAACACCCTGAATGCCAGTGAAGGAAAATTGAGAAAGCAAGTATAATCCGTATAGATAACGTTTTACGATGCAAACTAATAAAAGGCTCAACAATAGAAGTGGGAGGATAGAGAAACTATTTAGGTGGCAAAAGGTTTATGGTGATAAGTCAATAACCAAACGCTCCTCTGTCCCTGGGAGGGCGACCTGTACATCATTTCTAATTTCCTGAGATGTATAAGAGTAGACAGTGTTTACACTGTCACTTCACTGAAATAAGATATGAGAGCTTTTCGCAGCAAATCAGGAAGATTGTATCCATACTGGACAAAACTTGTGTGTACTGAACGCGTTCTTAGCCAACGGGGGGAGTAACCGCACTTCTGTCATCGGACAAGGAAATAATTGAAGCAAAATTGCTTGGGCCGTTCTCGGAGGTTTCAGTGATTTCCAAATCGTGACGATGTAATAAACGAAACAATGAAAACACAGATATACGTAAACTTCCTAATCCGCCAATCCAATTAAAACCTAAGTCAACAGAAGGCATTACAACAGCACAACATGTGTGAAATAAAAGCTAAAGGAAACCCCTCGCACCCAGAGAATAAAGCTGCTGTCAAATTAAATCCACTGATTTGACAGACATTTAGTCGTACCTTCAGAGCAATCAGTTGATGTGTCACCATTGTCATAGCGCTTTCTCTTAACAAAACAGCCTGATGACAATGAAGCCAATTTGTTTTATTTCAAATGGCCTGTCGCGTGTTTGAAGTATAGCCCCGCCCCTGTTCTCCGCGACCAGCCTGCCCTGTGCGTGCGACCTGCTTTTAATCTTGTTATCTTAGCTTCTAACACAATGGAGCCCATTTGAGACCGTTTACACGGAACGCGAACATGGGATCTTTTTCCATAAGGGACATTCTTAATCTTCCAGAGGAGAGGATTCGTTCATTGAATACCAAAGGCGAGGAGCAGATGTCATTCGAGGACAGGAGTTGTACAGCACGCGCGCCATCCAGCCCAGACCAAGCAGAGCTGACTCACGCGCCCGAGATGGCAAAGTCAAGTACGAATTATTTTAGTATTACTGAAAATTTCTTGATATGTTTAAGGGTGCCGTATTCAGGAAACTGTATCTAAGACTCGAGTACAGCGCAGGAGATTAGCAGACTGAAGAGCTGTCTGTTATGGCGGATAGCGAGTAAAGATTTTATTCAAGGGAGTTAAAACATAGTTAAGCTCTTCAAACCTCACCATATCTAGGAAATCTCGAAGTTGCACTACTTAACTGTCAAGCTCTTTTCATTATGCGTCATAGTATGCTACTGCACACAGCAGCTACCAAAAAGTTATTCAGTATTGTAGCGAATAGCATACGTGTTCTATCACCACTTATCCCGTCAATAGAAACGGAAAAAGTTTCAAGTGATTAAGACTGCTATGGTGCGGAAAATATGTCAATGAATTTGTCAACCTTTCGAGTCGGTGAGCTGGTTGTTTCGGGCGCCGGCCGTCTCCCTGTTCACGAAGCTATCTAGCTGGCTCGTTGCGCGTGATTTAGCCTGCTCTGAATCGAGGATTTTTGACTTCAAGGACTTTAAATGAGCAAATCCAGATTTTCATTCTCGAGATAAGGTGAATAGATGTAATCCAAAATAGATTATTCATGTTTCATGATGTTACTGGTAGTCTGTTGAGAACCATGTCAAAAGCAACCTTTAACATAAAGACACGCTTTTCATCTTCGCAGGCGCCCAGCAAGTGCCAAGCGCTCAAGTTCTTGACTCGGCGAAAAAGGACCAAACAGAGAAAGATATCAAGAAACGCAAAAGACGAGTCCTGTTCACAAAGGCGCAGACCTTTGTCTTGGAAAGAAGATTTCAGCAGCAGCGCTATTTGTCTGCACCCGAGCGTGAGGAGTTAGCAAGGATAGTAAATCTTACTCCAGCCCAAGTCAAAATTTGGTTCCAGAATCACAGATATAAGTATCGAAAGCAGATTAGCGAGAGAGGGCCATGGGATAAACCTTATTCGCCTCTTTCACAGGGAGCTATGCTCAACGGCTCCGGACAATTTTGCAGTTGTGTTAGCCCGTCTTGTACGAGTTACCTAAGCGGGTCTCCGTACCATCAAGGAGACTACCTTCACTACCCACCTCCTGTGAACTCTTCTTACATTCAACCAACAACATATTGGTGAAAATTACAATAGCATTCAAAGAGATTCATCGCTAAGGACAATTAGTTGTTAGAAAACGCAGCGTGCAATAGTTTATTTAACAAGTAGTGCGTTAATGTTTTAAATGTAATTGTAGTAAAACTTCATTGAGCTAGCATTTGACTAAAAATAGATAAAAATTGGTGTAACGTTCCGTTTTTATGGCGTCTAAAGAAAATATTATCTGTATATAGGTATCGTTAATTA
>Ga0126337_10000124_pt1:0-27500 | contig 29091 bp, 17 predicted proteins | sample DipCmetagenome_FD_92527 | JGI IMG/M metagenome (GOLD analysis project Ga0126337, IMG submission 92527) | Coral microbial communities from La Bocana,Puerto Morelos, Mexico - Diploria C A metagenome | ecosystem: Host-associated > Invertebrates > Cnidaria > Coral | place: La Bocana,Puerto...
GAAATCTGTTGTGCTGTTGCCACGACAACAATTCTGCCGCTGGTTCTGTCTTAATTGAAACAATTCCCAGTTTTTGTCTTAACTAAGGACCATCTAGTCCAGTCAACTAATGGTGAGAGTTAAGCTGTTACAAACAGGAGCCTCTGTCCTACTTTAAAGGGTTAAAAATGAGGACATTTGGTTTTGACAGAAAGAGACTGGAGCCAAGAGAGTTTCCATGACAATGACAATATGGTCATTATTTTGTCTCTTTTGTGATGAACATTTCTGGTGTCTAGTTTGAGGGACACTGCTTTTATATAATATTTTCCAGAGATGTTCTTTATTCAATATTTTACAATTTTAGTTGCACAACCTGTGACGTCATTACTTCCCTAATTTGCATAATAGAAAAACGTCAATATCTCTGAAAAGCCTGTCAAATAAGCTACAATTATTTTTCATTTCATAGGCACTTTAATTAATTGATTAAATTCACAGCTGGCTTTCCTTTGCAATTGTAAAATTTACTTATGTCAAGTGTTTACTTTGTTTTACATCATCAAATAACTAAGAAGGCCGTTAAGGTTTTACACCTTATGCAACATTTGTTGCTGCAAACTTGTCACACAGAATGCCAAACGTACTTCTGAGCTTTTATTTTCCCAAAGGAGCACATTAAATGTATGGATGGCTTTTGTCAACAATTAAAATAATATCTATAGTAAAAAGCTATGGTTTGTTAGATTTTCCAGCTCAGCCAAATTTTGCCAAGGAGCAGCTCGTTGAGTTACTTAAGTTAGGTGACTTTCCCTATTTATTGAAACAAAGCACTGTCAATCGCTGGGTAAAAGGGATTTAGCAACATTCCTTTTATGAAATGTCTTGCTAACTTCTTCACAAGGATCTTTTAGGATGTTCAAAAGCTTTGTCAAAGACTTTGAAGATCCTGGTAAGCATTTCAAAAATCCTTAAACATTAGGGACCAAGAACTTTGAAAATCATCAAGAAACCCTGAAGATCCTTGAAAGATTTTCATCACAGTCAGTTGCCTAAATTTCAGGGTTTCAACAATATTCTGGGTTTTTTTTTCACTCTTATAGAACTAGGTGCAATCTTTCAGGCTTTGAACTATACTATTTTGATTGGCCGTGCAATTTTTTAAGGTAACTCTCCACTGTACCTTTCATTGTGTTTAAGTCATAAATTAGGTTGCACTGTTCTGTTGCATACTTGTATGGGAAACCTAACAAATTGCAGGGGAATGACCTGCGATGGACTAGCATCCCGTCCAGGGGGAGTAGAAACACTCCTAGCTTCTTTATGCTACAGTGGCTATGATCCAGTAGGATCCAAGGCTTCTTTTGTTCTGTTGCATAGCAACAAGCTTGACCCACTTTTTACCATTCATCAATTGCATCTATCCTAAAAACTAAGCCCACATTTTTCTAAACATCATTTTATTACCCACAGAAGAACAAACAGGTGAAATTATAAAACGTTATGTGGAGTAGATTTTGCTTAAAAAATGGAAGTTCAAAGTTGGAGGAATTCCACCCTGCAGATTTTTTTTTACAATTTTGCACATGCATTCCGCTTTTGCTGTTGAATATGTTTTTGCATGAAAAACGTAGGGTCACCGGATCAGTTTTTAAGATATTAGCTTCGTGGATAAGGAATTTTTCGCGCGCGTCCTACGCTCAAATATTGTCTTGGCTTCGCCTTAACCCTTGCACAAGCGTGAAAGACGGACTGCTGATCAGCAAATAAATGCAAATAGTGTGTTTTCTTTTCGCTGCTGTTGAAGAAGAGTACCATAAAAACCCGAAGGTGATACTGGCCAAGTAAAAAAGAACCAAGAAAACCTGAAGAGTACTTTTTCCCCTGCTCTTTTTTTAGATTCATGGCCGGCGCGATCGATCGCAACATCAAACATCACAATTTTCGTTTATTTTCCAGCAGAGTGGTTTAAAAGAAAGTTTTGTCCTTTGCAATTGCCTGTGGGATGGATGTTTTCGAAGGTACGGATAAGTGATATCACAAACAGCTCTCTAAACTTGGCGGAAACAAAGTTTTACGAAATAGGCCTCGCGCGGCCATGCTTGTTGAGAGTTTTGCAAACAGTTTAAATCTCGAGCGCCCTCAGGTGATAGGTTATATGTCGCTGCGGAAATATTACTGTTATGAGAGACCTTAAAGCGTTTTACAAATAGGTTGAAATGGGTAATAAATCATTACGTTTTTTATTATAAAATTGTCTGTAAAAAGAGTTTAAAAAGATTCTGTCTAAAATATCTCTGCTAGAGGGCGGCCAGGGGAAATCTCTGCCATTTGAGCTGGCTTTAAAGAAAACCAATTATGATTGTAAATCAAACTCTTGGCGAATTGGGAATACTAACCTAGTACGACCATTTAAGATTCTCACATTCTTTGACCTGCCATTCATACTTTATTTCTATATCACTTAAAATTGACTTAAAACGTTTTGACCAGCCATATCCATACTTTATATTTATTAATATATCATTAAAATTGACCTAAAACGTTGTGAGTAAACTGTAGTAGTGCAGAAATTCATTCCTTATTTTCCAGGCACTGTCATTGTCAAAGCCTAACTTGCAACCAAAAGGTGGCTTTTGATGTTTGGTCCTTTAAAGTCCAAGAACAAACTATTGACTTGTTTGCTTAACATTGGAAAGATGCAGTTGAGTCAAAGATTTATGAGGAATTGTTTGTTGCAGTTTATTCAAAACTGTAATTGTTTAAAACATTGACCGATTATGATTTTTTCGGACTTGTGTTATTTGTTACCATGCACAGCACAGTGTTTTTGAATGTTTGCACTGACTTGTTTAATATTAAGATTTATGCTTTTTCAAACTATATTATATTTATGTAAATTGAAATAGATATATTGGTAGGTCAGTCACATAATTATTGTTATCCACGGTATCTTAGCCTGAAACCTTCAACAGTTTTGTACATTTTTTGTATGACTTATTTACTTTAACTATACTGAAGTAATGATTTACAACCGCAAAGAGCACTTATCTCAATGTCATTTCAACTAATCGCTTTTTTATTTCTGTAATTTTACATTAAGAAGGCCATTGACTGTAAGATAGAGAAGTTTATGTCAAGACAAATATTTTGTTGCACTTTGGTAACTATTTTTTTCGACTTGGTTTAATATAACACACACAAACAGGGTAGCAGTACCATTAAATAACGATGCAGTCATAACTTAAAGTATAATATGGTCTCTACCCACCTTGTGTCATACTTAATGCAGCAAAGATAATCCAAGACTTGTTTCCTTTTCTAAATGTATAAGTACATCGGAGGTTAGTAAGAGGCATGAATAATTGCGGTGGCGTTGAGATTGAAGATAATCGATCAACTGACAAGCATGCCTCGCCGTCTTTACCAAGTTCATTTCCCTTTTACGCTTTCTTGAACAGTGCGGGAGAGCAACCGATCGTTTAACACAGTTCCAACCTACTCACTACATGTATGTTCCTACAAAAAGAATTAGAAGAACAATCTGTTTGAGCAAACTTTCATTATGAACGATTAGTATGAAGATCAAATTCATGTAGAATTCAAACATATATCTTTTCATACTGTCACTAGCAGATGTACCCTTTTCATTTCTGTATCTCATATTTTCATCATTCTGAACAACGTAATTTTATACACCGGTACTCTTAATTAATACCACCACTTCCTTTAGTCTTAAAACAGTTGATTCCTAGCTTTTGAACATACTGTCTTTGTTTTTTGTTTCTTTTTCCGGCATTTTTCCTTCCGTTCATAAATTCTTAATGAGGATGGTTTAATTCAGTCAAGAAGTTGGTCTGCACTCGGCTCGATAACGGAATTGTTCTGAATGGATTGCAGTGCTGTTTGACCCTTCTCCTTTACGTCTGCGGTAGAAGAGTGATGTGGTAATCCAAGTGGTGTTTTCTCTGTCTTTAAAAGTGTTCTAACTGTACAATCTTAAAACGTATCATCACATTATCCAGCTTGCACTGCTCTAAATCGAATACATATGCTCAGTCGAATACATATGCCCAGTGCTCATATACAATTATTTCAAATGATTTTTGGAAAAAATTAAGGATTACCAGCTTCCTGAGATAACTGAAAGGCTAACAATGCCAGGGAGCTGGTTTAAATATTGTAAATTAATTGATGAAAATACATCTTCGATAAAATACATCTCTCACTGATTAATGTTACAAATGCAGCTGGGCTTGCCTTTAATACTTATAGTAAGTCTGAATGGCCAAACAACTTTGTCAGAAAGAAGCAGTAAACACGTTCACGATAAAATTGAAGTCCTTGTCTTTAATGGCTTTCATTGTGGACCCGACACTTCATTGTCATTGTCTTCATTGAAGATCTCATTTTGCAATGTGTTCGTCGTCATTGGCTAGAACTGATTATATCTAAAACTCCCAAGACATGCACGATTTCAGGTATGCGACTGTTTTCAGCCACACATGTCCTAGATTAATTGCTACCAAGGCGTACGTCTGTTTATCTATGGTAGACTGATCTGTTTTGAACGATTACCTTCTTGTTCATCAGTACGATATCCCAATTGTTTTTGTTTGACCTGCCAAGTTTACTGAAACTCTAAGAGGCTCTTAAAATCAAGTGATAAAACCGCGTATTCTCACTCTCGGTCATTTAATAATCGATATTTTTAGTATTTATCTTGGAGGTTGCTCTACATTCCGTGACCTTGTGTGGCAAAGCAATTAACGAGGGAGCTTAGTTTCCTCTGGATTTCGTGCTAAGAGTCCAATAAGCACTATTAAAAGTTCAACAGAAACTGAGAGACCAATCCGGCAATCTTCAAGCTTTTGGCAATCACGGAATAAAACAGTGGGTGTCTTTAAGGGAGGTCGCACTTAGAGCATAAGAATATGGAAGTATCAGAATGCCATTTTCTCTTTTTAGAGCTTGGGATAATAAGTTTTCCTGAGCCTCAGGCAATGTATTATCATTTGAGAACGCGGACATAACCCATCGTCACCGAGTGACAATAATTAATCATTTCGGTTTCAGTTGTTTGACCCCTTAAACTATAATTACACAGAGTGTTTTAATAACTGTATGGTTTGTTATGAATAACTTTAATTTACAAGAGGACTATTAGCAAAGCAAACAACTAACCTTTCAGCGACCAAACTGAAACGAATTAGACTCATCAGTAGAGTTGTTCCTGCGGAAATCGGTAGTGGCTTGGAAGAAGTTCAAGGGGAGACACGGAGCGGATGAGCGCTGTTAATAAGCTGGCTGATGGGTTTTATGTTCGAGCACGGGAAACTCCCGACTAATACTCGCAGCATTCAAATTCTTATCTCTGCATCTTGCCAGTTCAAATCCCATACATCTTTATGAGATTTAAAAACAGATTTTTCTCACTCTGGAGATTCTCCTGGGGAATCAGTGTGAGGTTTTTTTCCCCAGCTGATGAATTATAGGCCGGCATGGTGTCTAGTCTTGGGTCGCACGCAGTACAGTTATCCGGGAGTCTTGCTGTGTGATCATAATCCTTGTTATACGTACTTCCGCAGAAAAAAAATGGTTCTGTCTCGAGATCGTGACCAGTTTATTGGATTATGTACATTTTTCAGCTTGCATAACTGGCGGTCTTTCTTCCTGTGTTCACTTTCAGATTCCAAAAAAAGAAACCTTTCTACAGAGCTCAGTTTTAACACACATAGAAAATAAAGTGTCCTCCATTTCTTGCTATGCCTTTTTTCTACTAGGCTATGATACATTTATCGAAATACTCATTTTTGAGTAGTGTCATGTTTTGGATTTTTATCCGCCCGGAGCTTAACTGTTGTTGCGTGCTGTTACTGAAGTAAGAATACGCATATCGTGCAGTCATTTACACACTTTGAACAATGCGATCTTTGCGGTTGATGGAAAGGATTTTTCCCCTCGGAGAAAGTTAATTCGGTCAGTCTGGCGTTTACATGACTGTGAATAAATAAAAAGAATAAAAAATAAAGAAATACTGAAATAAGTATACAAATAAATACTAAAATAAATAAAAGGAAAAAGAAACTCACAAAAATCAAAAGTAGTGTTTTTCCCCAAAGATTTGTAAAGCCGGGCGAGCTTCGAGCGAACAGGCCAGCCAAAATGTACCAGTCGTATATCATCTCTAAAACAACTGATCCTTTCTCAGTACAACGCCATTTTACCATGTTAGCAGAACTTTCCGTCTCAGTCAGTTTTACTACTGTCATTTCTTATTAAACTAAGTAGAGAGCTGAAGATAATTAATGAGGACCGGAAAACACTCCGAAATGGTGAGTTTCACCTACTGCCAACTTTGTCAAGTTTTCGAACTTAAGATGTTTAAATCGAAAAATACTCTGTCCACTTGATGTTTAATAAACTTGAGGTCATCAAGCCCCAACTGGCTTTTGTCAACCGCTATCGCCAATTATTTACTTCAGTCACCAGTTGGATGGTTCTGTTAGATGCTGAGTTCTCGGCGTACTGTTCCCCATGCAATCGGAAGTTCTCAGTCGGATTGAGAGGCTATTACTATTCTCTTGATCGCATAGTCGGCTTATTCACCTAAACTTGGCTTCTACAGTGTTTTGAACGCGTGAAACACACAGGGCATGGCATGTCGCGCTGGGCTATGAAATGTTTCTTTCTCGATTCATACCCATTAGTTGGATCTCCACCAGTTACTTTACCCGCCCCGTGTGAGCATTTCTCCGGAAACACCCTGCAAAGGTACAGGAGAAGCTGAAACTACCTGTGTGAGATATCCCGTGTCACTGCTGAGTACAAGGACAAGTGAATAAAGTCTGACTGATCAGTTTTTAATCAATTTTTTTATCCAACCGTCTTTCACGGCAAGAATTCGGGTTTAAAAAAGGACCAACTCGGAGTTTTGGGCGCCGAAAAGCTTATTACATATGGAGTAACTTATGAGCTTCCAAATACTAGTAAGCTTGCACATCTTTTTAAACCCATTTTAAGGTTTGCATTAGCACAACGAAAGGCATGCTAAAAATATAACTAAAAGGAGACAAACAGCAATCGTGACCAGTGAGTTACTGAAACACGTAAATCACGTGATCGCGCATAGTTGCCGTGGAATTCACCAAATCCTCTCTTTTGTTCTCTTCGGATTTAAGATAGAGATATTTTGACAGAAGTGTTGTGATTTTGATTGCCGATGACCAAAATCCTTGTATGTATAGTTGTAAAAGGCTAAAAAGATATTCTAGGTGGTGTGATGGTGAGGCGCTTTTGATCGGTTGCGTTGATTTAAAATTTAAAGGAAGGAATGTTAAGGCGCCTTAGAACTATTGCGTTACTTTTCCAAAGTTTACAAAACAACTATTTTAATCGTGCACTAAGCCAATGACGGAGTATGCTGTAACATTAACCCCACTGAAAGCAATTTAAATGAAATGACAGCAAAACCATCTTGACACTCAAAGACAATATTGACTTTGATCTCGAAAACTGAGAAAGTTTGGCAGCGCATGTCAGGGGCACTCAGAATGCTCCAGAATGGAGCATTCTTCACTTTTTTAGTAAACATTTTAGTTTATGACGACACAAATATTTAACAAGTCTTCTGTTTCAAGCGTCCAGTTCAAGTTATCAATTGTGTCCAGAAAAAAAAGAAAGAAGTCTTAAAACAGAAGACACTTCATCGGTTTCTCGTTTATTTTCCCACGGTATATTCGATCCATATTTACTTTTCTCCAATGGCAAGAAAAATGCGAGCTATTGAGTCTAAATTGGGCCTAAGTGATTGCCCTGTGTTGTGATCTGTTTGCTGCTGTTTTAAGAAAACGATAAAGTAAAACAGGCAACATATCAAACAAACAGCCTAATCTATTTCTAGACTGTAATCTTCTTAAAGCTTAAGGAACGATTTAGAAAAAAATCTATTATAATACACGGCTGAGATCAGACACAATCGCCTGAAATAGCACACAAGGCAGATCCGAAATACCCCGGATGAACTCAAAAAAAAATTCCGAAGTAGCTTCCCGTTTTCACACTTCAAAAAAATATAAATATTTACTGAAAGGTTGAGTAAAGCTATTGAATGCGGGTAGCTGTGGGAACATTGAGGCGTTACTTTCCCACGCTAGGTTAGTGTCTTCAAAAGTGTGATCACTTTAGTGTTGTAAGTTTGTTCAGTACATGAAAAAAAATGTCCAGAGTCAAACAAGTCAACCTCTAAGCTTGTGAATGCAAAAGGTCAGTTTACACTGAGCTAATGCGGCAATCCATAGTCTAAAATTATTTTGTTTATATTTCGGGAGTTACTTGGGGATTTTGTTTTGTAGTGAAGTGCAAAGGAAAACTATTCAGTCTTTTTGAAGCTTTCAGAGGAGGTAAAATACTTTGAATAACGGAACGTGACATCAGTGGACGCTTATTGTCATGTTGCTTTGGAGACCAAAGTATTCCAGCTTGCAATGTTTTTGGAAATTTTTAGGAAACAGTCCAAGAAGATAAAAGAACAATTCATCATGTAGTTGAATGTGCTCTAACGATCCTTGTCATTCAAGGACAATTTTAAACGTACGTGATTTTGTCAAGTACGCTAAGTGAATGCTTTTGGGTTAAATCCAGAAAATATTGCCATCATGTTGTCATCTGCTATTTATAGATTTCTTAAGTCAGGAGAGATGTTTTCAGCAGGATGCGCAATTGATGTTCTAGTTCTGAATCGTGTTTCAGTGTTTGTTGTGGCAATTAAAAGACGTGCCGCAACTTTGTTGAAATGTTTGAATTGCGTGCAGCCATTGGTATTGCCACGAGTACTTTCTTCTCTTATTCTGTCCTTACCTGCCCCGAACGATGGAAAAAGTATGCGCAATTTTCCTCACATTATGAGATTTACTAAACGCTAACCACAATCTCTTAGACTGTCCAATACCGGCTTTTCAAGGTGACTTTTTTACACTTTATTTCCCGGCTCATGTCGTTATTTTTAGGCCAACTATTTGAGACGAATACAATATGTGAAACTAAGGGGATTGAGGCTCAAGTAAGTGACTGATGGAAAAAGCTGGAAGTTCGTCAAGGAAGGATTACTAAACTGAGCTCTGTGATTCCTGAGACAGCTTAAATCGTGATCGCCTGGAATTCGCGACAGATTTCATTTGGTCTTACATTCTTCGTGGCGGTGAGCTGTCTGTGCGCTTCACTAAGAGTGAAATTATAAACTTATAGAAACTCCCCGGGATTATTTAGAGTGAAATAAACCTCTGTTAAATTCACATTGAAACGTATCTTCTCGTGTTTTTCTCTCAGTTCTTTAGAAATGATTGAATTACGTAATCCAACTCCGTTATGGCACCTGAAATTTTTTTTTTTCAAACAATTCTGAAAACCTCCTAGTTTTAAACAAATAGAAAAAAGATCGGTGACAGATTCAAAAGTATCTGAAAAATGCAGGCTATCCACTGACCTCCGTTTTGAGGGTTTTAAAAGGAAATCAGGTTTATTTAGGAGTTAAAATCAAGTCACCCCATATCTCATCTGTCCTTATTAAAACGCGTCGGGGCAGAAATCGTTGGTAAAATGAGAATGGCATTTTCATTTGCTTCATCACCAAGGCCACTGTTAGTCAGGTGTTAAACGGAAAAACTCGATCATCGGAAGGAAACTTTTACTTAACCAAATTGTCAAACAGGCAGCATTTCGCCACCACAGCTCTTGACCTCTGAACCTTTTTGTCTGCTGCTAACACTTTTAATAATTGCGAGTGGCTTTCCGTGCGCTGTCAGAAGGGACAATTGTTACCCCATGATACTGATACTAACATCTCGTTTGGTGACATGGCAACCCAGCCGTGAACTTACGCAGGACCTGACGCAAACCGCGAAAAACTTTCGGCATCGTTTCCACGAAATTGCGAAACATCCCCCACGAGATTCTTTGGGAAATTCCTTGATGAATTTACTGTATGGAAATATCAGCATTTCTTTCCGGCGCAGTTGAGATCATAAATCGCACGTTTTGTGCGTTAAGAGTATTTGGCTTGTGTCAGGGAAGGGATTTGGCAGTAAAGGGATGAAAGGATGCTATTTTCGGTTGCGTATTTTTAGTTCAGACCTTTACAAGTGCAATGGGCGAACTATCAATTACGCGCTCTGGCCGGTTTAATCGTAAGTTATGTCATAAAAAACGCTTTAAAAAAAAGGAGATGTAAGAGCCTGGTAAAAGTCTTATTTGTCGGGTTTCTCGTGAAGTTTTTAGATCAATTTTTAAATGATTCTGAAAAACTAGCGCACTGAATAACAAACGGAGTGATAAGAATCTGACAATCCGTCCATAAGTCAATCAGCGAGCCGTGAGTGCTGACTGTGAGTTATGCTAATCTACGATTCATTATCGTGGTAGATAAGCTCTCGGCCAGTCACGCCCACTGACAGTGTCAGAACTCAGATTCTTCACTCGCGCGCCCTATTGTGTTCTGCGTCAGATAGTCTCATGGTTTCTGATTATTTTCAGTTCCTATAAAAAGCCGATTTCGTGATGAGTCTATTAAATTCCCGGTGCTCAGTAATCTTCTGTCTGCCTTATTCTCGGATATTTTGTTCTATAGTGTGGTGTGACACTTACAAAGCTCGAATTTGTCACCTTTGTTTTCTTTTGTATCAAGCGACAATAATAGTTTAAGTTCTTGTTTTTTCAGGGTTTTCCCTGTAAATTCATCCTATGGAGGTAAAACCGAGACTGTAATTAATAAAGCATTCGCTAAAGGAATCAGTTTGTGGCATCAAAGACCGATGTACCCCACATGTTACGGGTATTCACGTTTGTCCTTGTCAGAATTCCAGATGGTTCCCTATTGTCCCATTTCAGGACAAACCTAACCAAACAAAAAACACCAGCGTTCTCATAACCCAATTTGCGGTATGAACTCTTGAGAATCGTAGTCTCGGGTGAAAGCGCTGAGCGTGAAATAGCACGCATGGTTTTGCGCTTTGTGAAGGGCTCCGTTACAAGCAATTAGTACTTCCCTTGTGGCAGGTCGCCCCCGCGCGAATACTTTTTGGTTTGCGCGTATCATAAGCGGAACAATTGCTACCTGTTGAAATGGTGTTGACAGCAGAAATAATGCAATTGGTTGAAAACGTAAATGGGCAATGAAACGGCAGCTCTGTTCAGCTAATGGAGTAGTTGACTGTGTGTGGCCTCAAGATAGGGGCGCTCCCTGCGATTGGCTGAATCAATGCGGTAAAAAAATTGCATAACCGACAAGGTACATAACTGGTGTAATTCGATCAAGAGGTGACAAACGAATTTACATCTTATTATAGTGTGTCTAGTGCGCGTGACTCGTGCAAAGAACAGATATCAATCAAAGTGCATGCAAGGGACGCTTTTATCAAATCATTTACGTCCAAGTTCAAAGCGGGCATAGTTTTGAGTCGTGATGTCCATGTATCCTTATCCCGCCAACTCGCCTGCCGCAAACAACAACATGATCGCGCCGATGTACGGAAATCAAGGCTACGAATTTTATCGACCCGGCGCGTCTCCTTACTCTTCAGTTCATTTTCCCGTTTATCCCGCACACGGACAGTATCAAGCGAGGCAAGATCGTCTTTATCCTCCTATTCCACGCACTCAACATGTGCCGCATCAGAGACACGAGATGGTCAAGCCGCCGTATTCGTACATCGCGCTCATTGCTATGGCTATCCAAAGCGCACCAGAGAAGAAGATAACACTCAGCGGAATATATCAATTTATCATGGACAGATTTCCGTACTATAGGGAGAATAAACAAGGCTGGCAGAACTCTATTCGACATAATCTCTCCCTCAACGAGTGCTTCGTAAAAGTGCCGAGAGATGATAAGAAGCCTGGCAAAGGAAGCTTCTGGAGTCTGGATCCCGAAAGTTTGAACATGTTCGAGAATGGAAGCTACCTGCGAAGACGAAAGCGCTTCAGGAAGAAGGACAAGGCAACGTCAGAAAGCAGCAACAGCGCCGAGAATCAAGACAGAAATGAGCATAGCACTTCCGCCGACACAAAGACAACAAGCTCTGAAAACTCAACAACAACTTCCGCTCCACAAGAAAAGGCTAAGGAGCGCGAAACGTTGTCAGCAAGCACGCAGACCGCTCGGGCAGAATCATTAGAGTCATCCTCGAAATCAGAGGGTAAAGTGACGTCTTCCGCCTCAAAGGCCAGCCCACCGTCCTGCAAGCGAGAGTGCATGGTAAGCTCCGAGGAGGGTGAGCTCGCATCGAGTAGTTCTCCTAATGATATCAGCGGCGAACATCCACAAGCTCCGACGCCTCCGTCTTTCCCCACAGTTCCTCCGTGTACAATTTACGAGAACGCATACGCTTTAAACTACCCCTCCTATCCACAAAACGGGCAACAAGGCAGTGGCAGCTACTCCAGCACACCGTACGCAGTGTGCCACTCTCCTTCCTACGCTAGCACAAACACGCCCAATGGAAGGGCTTACGTTCACCGCTACGAGCCTCCGATGAGTCCCGAGCACCCTCCTGTTGTCCATAGCCGATACTCACCCCATTTGAGCCACTACAATCAGCAAGCTACACAGAGCCAGCACGTAGAGGAGGTGCAAGTACACCGCCAGCAATACACAGCGGACTACGAACCATCTGCTAGAGCGGGACAGTGGTACTCCTCTTCGAGCTACCCGGGCAACGAGCCACCAGTTTCCAGCGCCCACAACTGCTTCCCAAATGTACGCGAGATGTTTGAATCGCAGCGACTGATCGCTCCATCAGGTGGACAAGCTGTACCGGCGGCCATGCAAGCCACTCAAGGTCAGTTTGGAAGTACTAGTGCTGCTTATCACTCGGCAAACGCGTCGGCGTCAGTACCTCAGTACTCTCTTTGATCTTTGATTGTGCACTGAACTAAGAATATCTTAAGACAAGAAACTGTGGAGAGGCGTAGCACCTTTCTGGGCGGATATATGTGTAGCCACTTAGGTTTTTGTACGTTTTGCTAGCTAGGAACAGAATACTTAAGACAGATGTAAAAAAGGAGGAAGACTATTTGTGACCACGTAGACGAGGTGTTATTTAGAACGGTAAGGACAAGAATATAATGTAAATTTTTGCGCGATGTTAAGTTTGCACCAAACGTTGGCTTGTTTTCTTCATTATTTTTCGAATTTTGTTTTTAGCGCCAAGTGTTTGACAGTTGATTTGTGTACCGGTGAAGTTTGTTTTTAGTTAGGCTTAAGGGCAACAAGCGAATGTTTTCTTTCTTCTCGCCCTTCACAAGTGTTCCACTGTGTCGCCCACAGTGCTCACAGTATGAGAGAGTAATCAATCGAGTCCAGCTAAATACTTCGTCATCAACCCGCTTTTCCAAACCGCAAGCCGCCAGTCGTGAAAACCAGCACGCAAGTAATTAGATGTTTTATACGTGTCTGAAAATTTTTGGCCAAAAGTGTTACAAACCGATGGAGGGGTATTCAATGCGAGGGTGTGTTTAAAGAACTGCTTGCAAAGGGAAGCTTTGTTTTGTAATCAAACTTATACCAGCAATTATGTCAGTGATTATCGCGATAGCCAGCTTAGAACGGCCTTGTAAATTAACGCGTACAACTAAAGGTACATACGCCTCAGAGATTTTGTTATATTTAATGATGTAGAGCTATTTTTTCAATCTGATTTATTCTTGATATAAAATCCCAAGAAAAAGCAAAAGCGATTAGTTTTTCTAAGACAAAATAGACTTTGTGTACATGATTGTACTCATGCTTTTGTTCGCTCGTTGTTCACACCACTTAGTAGTCAAGCTGTACAGACATGATTTGCATGCAATTTTTCAAAATAAAATTGAAGAGATTTGACTTCTCTTGCGCACATTCTTGCGTTCTTCGTGTGAAGTTTGTTAGGCTGCGCGAAGTGCATGATTTTGTTGGATTAGCTAATCAATCACGCACTTTTTTCGGTCACATCTATCTCTGCTCCCTGATCACTACAGGTTAGTGCAACATTTAACGCTGAAAGCGATGAAACCCACTGTGAACTCGTTCCAAAACCAACGCAAAGAATTTCATGCGAAGAACGAGGCAGGATCTCGAGATCAAACGTGAGAAATTCCACAATTCCCCAACAACAGAATTAAAAGCTTAAAGCCAGCTAGATCTCTTTATTGGTTTCACCCCTTCTGTAATCCTATAACTGATGTGCCTCCATCGCAACTAAGCAACAGGAAAGGGCACATTTTCAATTTTTCGACTCCATAACATTCACGCAAGACGGAAGGCATGGGAGAAACTGTCTGTAATTTTAATTGCAGTTCGCTCGGTGTGGTCGAGATATCTTTGCGCGTGCCGCAAACCACTTGCTGAAACCTTGATAAGGCGACCAAACTTTTCATCAACACTGAATTCTTGTGGCAAACCAACTCTTTTTTTTAGTATCAAACAATGGTAGATATCAAACACAACACTTAGTACATGCGTTTTCTGCTCTCTCTCCTCACAATGATAGTTTGTCCACAGCAGGGTGGGCATGATCGGAAGATAGATAACTTACACTAACTTCAGCTTGAATGATATTATCTTTCATAGTCCAGGCGCGAGACAACTAGGGGAAACTTCTTGATTTAACTTCTCCCTACTATATATTACATTTATAGTACAATGTTGTACAATTTCTTCAGTTGCGTGTGCATTTAGTAACGTTATTATTGATAAATTCAATCGTGCATGGATTTGTTTTATCATGATAGAGTGTTCGCTGATTTGACTGAAGTGATACATCAGTCCTCCACCCCTTTAAACAATCTCCTCAGTTGAGTCAACCGTCAATTTGGAGAACAGCTCATGCACACTGCACAGTGCAAAGCGAATTTTAGGTTTTTGTTTTTAGACCGAGTGTAAAGGAAATCAAGTAAGGGAAGGAAGTATACTGGCGACGTGTTCACAGAAATTGTCTTGGATCAGAAAACGGATGTTCTCATCCATCGGATTATTCCCTTTTTTCTGTCTTGTTTCCTTAAAATGCTAAATTTGTAGCAGCTATTTGTAGTTGTAGTTCTAAGCGCCGGAAAACTTGATAAAGCTACTACTAAAATTTCACAGAAGAATAAAAAAAAATACTGAGAGGGTATCAAATGCTCGAAGATGGCAAGGGCACAGTTAGACCGCTGCATGTACTGGGGTTGAATCCTGCTCACTGCATTAAGAAACCAAGTTAAAATCCCTTTAAGAAACCGAGTCATAACATTTTCCGTGATGATTCAATCATGGTTTGGGTTATTGATCTCTTTTGTCCGTGCCACTCCCTTGCTGCACATTCAAATCAATCTTGGTCGTCTGTTAGTTGTTGTAATCCTTAGTCGCGACCAGATGAAATCCTTCTTAACGGTTTTGCTTCATCTTAATTTGTTTGAAACAGGACCCGATACTTCCAGAAATGCAGACTATGACGCACATTTTCACAACAGAGCCAGCATAGATGATGAATTGAACCATTTCCTCCGTGCATATAAGTTTATTTACACACAGACCTGAAACACTTCAATATCCAATGATCTAGTTGTTGATGAATTAAGGCTCGTTTCATACGTTCCTCGCTCAATGTTCAATCTCTAACAATTAATATCCTAAGCTATCCAAAGGAGCTCAAACAGGCCTATAGACCGTTCGTTTTCTTTGGGCTCTCAAAACGGAAACCATATTAGATTTCGAGTTTATTTAATGATTTATTCGTTGCATGAAGAAACAACAATCCTTACACTGTTTTATCTATAAAAATAGCTGTTTTGCAACCGAGACATAACATTAAATAAGTTCGCTAAATAGTTCTGATTACAAAATCAGTTGTCAATAAAATTAAAGGAAGGTAAACTCTCTTTGAAGTTGAGCACTGTAAATGTGTAATCCTGAGGTAGTTTAGAACAGGCGTCGTAAAGTTCAAGCTTTCTTACTACCCAGGTATACAAGTACAAATACGTAAATATTATAGATGCAATCATGATAATCGAAGTCTTAAACAAAGGCCATTTTTTTATGTACATTATTTTATCGACCTAATTCAAGGAGCACAGTTGGAGAAATAGAGTCCACCGAGGGTTCTTTGGCTATGTGACGCATGACCGAGCCTCTTCGCTAAAACCTGTTTCTTCTCCAAGAGTACCCAACTTAGGATTTTGTGCTGGTCGGAAGCAAACAGTACCGCATGAAATTTTTGCTCAACAGTTTTAATTTAGATGGTTACAGGGTTTCATCCGAAGTCTAAAAAAAGTTAAAACAACATTGACCCTTGGAGTGAGTGGGTTTTTTAGCACTTCTGAGACGTTTACTTCCATACACCTCAACTAAACTGACGAACATTTCTTCCAGAGACTGAGGTGCTTTGGTTTAGACGGTATAAAACAGAGAGACAAGACAATCGATAAAAATTCTTTATTTGAAAGCTCACAAGACTAAAAACTGCCGTTATGACCAAAAGCAGAACTCACTCGTAGACTCACTCGCTGTTGAATGTGTTAATGTTGGTAACGTTTGCAAGATTCCATCGTCCATTAAGTCCAGGTAAAGGGCTTTGTTTCCAAGTTTTAGCTTATTTAAGATAGCATTAAACCTACCGTTTCACTGTCAATAGGGATGTGTGGTCCACGTACCGATAATGAATTGTATACCTTGGTAATATCAAGAGAGGTTGCTAGTATTTACTAATTGGCATGCCATTTATTTGTTGCACAATTTAAATTAAGAAGCTGTAGAGATGTCCTTCGTCAGTATTAAACCGTTGTGAACCTTACTTTTCAATGACAGAAAACAGAAAATCCAGCTTTCGCAATGCCTTTTTGTCTCTTGATTTTGATATTTACATCACTTCTACCCGTTTCAGTTTCGTCACAGAAATTCCACATATCTCAGAATACAACCCAAGTTTAGCAACGTTATTCGCAACAGAATTTATTTTATGTGGAATTTTTTCAAGGTAACGTATCCGTGCACATATTTTTATCTATAAGAAGTTAATGGCTTGAAATAATCTGAAGTCATCCCCTCTAGGAATTTTAAGGATTTAAATTATTCTGAGGCATAATTTAGATCCTTTTAAATAACTGACCACACAATGCATTTGCTTGCATATTTTTGGCACAAATGTAAAATCCCTCAAAGTAGGAAAAGTTGAGTATTCTTGCCTTCAATTTTGAAGAGAAAACGTGGGGTAATAATCTATGGCATTGAATCGACTTTATACGATCATGTACGCACATCAGGTAACTTGGTTCGTCTTGGCACACTCAAACCTTAACCGAACAAATAAAATCATTGAAATGAGTTTCTCTGACCAGCTTACCTCGCCAAATTTGATTCTAAACCTCATGGTTTTTGTTAGTCGTGCAAAGTGTCTGCGTTTTGTTAGCCAGAGTTAATACGAGGCTGTCGTTCGGTTGCTGTAAAGCGGTAGATTAGATGCACATTTTAAGATAACGTCCTGCAGTGCGCTCATAACAGGTCGGTCTCTGTTAGTAATTATTCGGTAGACTGTCGCTATTAGCTGTTAGTTAATGGATCTTTCTACCTGTTTTCCGCTTGATAAAAATCGCCAATTTCGTTTCCACTGCACTGCATTGCCCGCGCGAAAACCTCACTGTGGGCTTGTATACCTGATCGAACTACATGTCGATTGAGAGAATCCACCGGGCAGGATTTGTGTCAAGTTTATTTGTTGAGCAAACATGGCTCAAAGTGCTACAAAAACAGTGTAACTAACTTAGCGGTCCGCTATCTATTTAGACTGTTGGATGTTGTTAAATAAGATCAGTAAAGAATGTCTCAAGAAGGAAGTTTTGCTCTCGAGACGTTTGCGAAGCCTTCTTGAATGTCGTGTTTTCTGTAGTTAAGTAAGATGTCGCTAATTGATCTAAATTACTTCAATGGCGAGGATGTTTTTTATGTGGGGGGATTTGGACTGTGGAAGATAAACATCGCTCGTGCCTTGGCTAAGCGAGAAAAATGTACAGTTTTATCCGATATTTTGAGTTACGAGTTCTGAGCTGTGGGTGGAAAATGAAGGATCGAAAATTTCCTTAATTATATGTTCAATGCCTTTTTACTGTTTTCTGATTCGGTAACTAGAACATCGCTTTGTATTCAGGAAACACTTCATTAGGGATTTACACAATTTATTGTCAATTGTGCGTTACAACTTAGTTGTAGCTGTGAACTTTTGCGCGATTCCAGTTAAGCCTATAAACACCTTTTACATTGCCTCCCACTGTATCTTCTATCAATCTGTTGTTGCAAGCTTTCAGTTTTTAGTTGTGTATGAAAACACTTATAAGCACATTTCGAATCAATTCATGATGCATAGCGGATGAACGCGCTCGTTCTGTCCTTGTTGCCGTAATTGAAGTTATACGATTACGCACAGCAAAATGACAGATGGTAATAACGAGTTCAGAGAACCGCCAGCAATTAATCTGGCAGATGAAAGAAGAAGTTATTTCTGGCTTGAGAAATCCTGTTCTTGTATCAACGTGTTCTAGGGCTTTCAAGATAAAATCGATACTGAAAATAACAATCTCCATCGACTTATAGCAAATCTGCTCTGTGGCATCGACACGTCGAAGCCTGCGTGTCTCATTTTTAAAATCTCGTTAAGGTATCCATAGTTTTTCGGCCAGCAGAGGTTTTTACTCGTGTAAGAAGAGAAACCGGCGGATGTCCAAGCAATTACTTTACGACAGAACTGTTATCTCACTTTGGTGGGTGGCATTCTCATTAGGGAAGAAGTAAATGGCTCGGTCTGCGCCAAAAATCCGTCTTCGATAACACTGGTATGGCGTTAACTACCCTTCTTTCTAATTGCAGTGATTTGGATTTAGACCTTTCAGCTTGTCGTGATCTTTCTATTTTATTCTAACTTGTACCGCGTTGTTTCTCATTTTGTAAAAAAAAGGATATGGAAAGGTTAATGGCAAAACGAGCTGTCTTGGGCGTTAAGTATCACTCCGCTGTAATTGGCTATTAGTCATCAAAACACAACAGTGGGCCAAAGGTTGCGGCTAACGCATCAATTAGGGTTTAAATCCTTTGACAAATTAGCCTTTCACGAACGTAATTCTAGAAGCAGATATGGTTTCTTCGCAAAAGGAAATAAGCAAAATGCTTCGCTCAACGTTTTGGAGAATATCAAGTGACACTCGACTCCATTGTGATATGGCGCGTTATCACAATGGCTGCCCTTCAAATCGTTTGGTTCCTGATTCTTTGAACACGTGTTGCATTAAAATCAAAATTCGCAGACTGCTTTCAGTGTGTTCGCCATTATGCCGGCGAGAAAACATGTGCTGGCGGCTTCCTGTGGCCGGCCTGAGTATAATATAAAAGGCACACGTGCAAGACGCTATCTAAGACAAAACGCTCTATCATCTGCTATATTAACGCATCTGCTCATTTCAACGTCTTAAAAGGCCGCTTTTCAAAAGCTGAAAGATTGCACGCTCGTTATTGGTATGTCTTGTATCGCATCCGTGATCTTTTGATGCCTTATCACTGCTGCTCAGTTCACGCCAAATGGTCACGGTGAATTTACGTCAAAACCTGACTGGTTTTGCAACAGTGTGACAAAATCGTTTCATAAAAGTTTTATAGCAGACTCTGGAACTGCGTGAGTGGTTTCTAATGAGATGCATGAAGCAGAAAATTTGAAAAACATTTTTTCCGATTGCTTGATATCGTTATCTCCCTACTGATCACCAGTTAGCGGCTTACATTCTTAAAAGCTTCACAAATTGATTGCTTGCCTTGAAGAAACAGAAGACACATCTGTTTTGCTGCGCATTCAGAGTACCTAAATCACCAATCTATTTTGGGAAGTTTTTTTCTCATTTCTTTTAGGACTTGAAGGAAATCGTGCCCGTATTTAGCTATAGCTTGTTTGCCTTTTGAAAGAAATCCCATCCATGTGACGTTATTTTTAGTTGGCTGACAAAATCATTGTCACTCTCTCCTTCAAACCGACCTTAACAGGAAGTTTAAAGTCGTTTACATTAGCTCGACGAACACTCGTGATTAACTCGTGAGAAGCTGGTTCCTTGGCAAATGCGTCAGATTATGAGAAGGCATGGCCACTGACGTGGATCCAGCATAGGTGTGGCATGCCCCATGCCCATTGATGAAAAATGTTGACAGAAGGCTTGTGGGCGGGTTGTGAGTGATTGTTTAGTTGAGTGTCAAACGATTGCAAAACTGGACCTTCTAAATTCCATTGTAAGAAATATAGGGAGTTGAATTTGCTTATCATAGTTCCTGTCTTTGCAAGTTCAATCGATAAAGAGAGTTTGCTATTCAGTAACAACATTCACTCCATAAAGCATACCTCATCGCACTGTTTTTAATCCCTTCTGATCAGAATTCGTGTCTCTACATGTTCGATCCGTGCTATTCAGTAAATAGTTTGTGGAACAACACCGTTGTAACTCCACTCCATCCCTCTTTTTAAACTCTTTCTGTCTTATGCTGTAAACGGTTACAGACAACAGAAAAGAAATAATGTCACACGCTGTACAGGACTGTATGAGTAGTTTCCAACCTTCTTTACCCTTTTTCTCTACAGCAATTTTTTTATGTCTTGCTGATTTCGATACTTTTCTCAGAGTATTTGTTTCTAGAATTTCGCAGCACAACAAGGCTATATCCCTTTTTACATGTAGCTAGAGATGTTCTCCATTTTTTGTTGTTCGTCTTATTATCGTGATATTCCCGGAATCAGTGGAGAAAATAATTCTTTTTAAATTTTCGTAATAGTGGTCAACGTACGTCAGGAATGCACTACATGGCTTAGTTTGGACAATTTGTTTGTCACTGAATATTTGCCGGAATAACGTTGAAAGAAGAGGTTCAGTCAGTGGGAGATTTCTGATCGGATCGGATCAAATGGGCTCTATAAAGTCTACGAGTTAAGTTGTCGTCTAAAATAAGCTTTGATCACAGATTTCTTTCCTATGGCTGTCTGATTTGTGTTGATTTTAATCTTTGTTTTTCCTTCTGTCGTGAACGTTAGGCAGCTATTTTTTTGTACTTGGGAATCAACACAAATCCGCTCTGTGACGACAGTAGTGTTTACTAGCAGCTAAATCCGTCTCGTCGATGAAAACTTATTCCCAGAATAAAACGACGTTTAAATTGCACGAACTGCTTGACAGTGAAACATGTTCTGACGCACTGAGTTCTGACAGTCTAGATGGGGGGTGTGTGTAAGAGGGTCAAAGCAGAGTGCTGAAATATAGGTCTTCTACATTCCTTTCCGTAAAAAGGCAAGCACAGTTTCTGTGTAAGAAAAACTTACTAGTTTGATATCTTGTTGCGTTCGTGTATGTAGATTTGCATTCAGGTCTCGCCTCCGCCTGACAGAGCGGACAGTATATAAAAGTTAATCTCTTATTAAAAGTGAGTTTCCATAAGTAAATAACGACTCTTCCCCTGCTCTCGTTGCATCGGCCGTTTGCCGGAAACGTTCCCAAACCTGTCCAACCACTCAATAAAATAAACGTTGCCTTTGTTTAAAGGTCACCGTCATGTATTTTTGAGAAATTTTAGACTAACCGTTGGCGTTGAACATTGATCGGTGTAGAAACGTGGAAAATCAACTACCATGGGCGGTTTTATTTTTTATAGAACTGTGGGACCAGCACAGAATAAAGTACAGGAATCCATTAGAACGAGATAATAATTTATATTAGAAAGGCTAGAAATCAGGATTACAATGTAAACATTCGAAAAATGTCCGTCCTGACTTTCTTCACGTTTTCAGGTTTCACGAGATTGGATTTGTTTTGCATCCAAACAAACTGTTGCCTCAACTTAGACGTCACCGTCGAAAAATTGTTTCAGCTATCATTTCGTTAAACAGAAAGATTTGATGCATCAAGTTCTGTGTTCCTCAATTATGCGAACAATTCCTATATTTACTACAGTTTCAACGTGATGCCCGATTGCGTATTTTTCTTCCGTAAAAGATATATGATATGATACTTTGATTCGTTTTTGCTGGACACAAAGTTATGTTCGAATAACAATAAAAGGAACTTTTGTGCATAAGATATTTTAATTCACAAACCCGGCAAGCACTAACAAGTATGGCCAATACCGGCTGGCACAGATTGAGACTGATTAGAAGTTGCCCTAAAATATTCTCCGACCTTTTGCGCATCTTGAAGTTGGTAATCCGTGTCAGTCTTTCCTTGCCCATCCTTGTTCCTTATCATTATTACTATCTCTTTGGTGTTTTTATGTCGTAGTAAACTACTATTTTCAGTTTTCCTTCATTTTTAAGGGTAAATTTATACGTGGTCAAAATACCCTTATACTTAAAACAAACACCGCAACCTTAAAAGAGCTCCGTCACGGACAGCACATCTTGAAAACAATTGGCCAAGTTTTCCTTCAAGTTTGTCGTTCGTAAACAGTCTAGATCATTCTCAGTTGTGGCCATCCTTATTTAATTTCGGTTTTTTAGTACAGTTTTGGTGTTATTCCGCTACCTTAGGAAAAAAATTATTTTGAGATTTTCTTTAATTTAAATAAATTTTAATCATCGAACTTTGCGGTCATGATTACTTAAAGATGGGTGAAAAAACACCTCATCTAAAAGCGTTCACGAACAGCGTTCGAAAACACGTACATCTGAAATATAACTTACTGGAGATTATTAGGGTCCCTACTGGCTCCTTTTAGCTAATTACATTTGTTACAGTATATTCCGTTCCTTCCCATTTTTCTAAAGACAGTTACTTTTACTACTTAAAATTCCTTTCCTTCCCTTTTGTCTTTACTTTATCAATTAACAGTCGCCTAAAGAATTCACTGAAGCAATCATTCCGCAGATGGGAACTGTAAATGATCGTTTTTAAACGTAGATTTGAGAACAGAAAATATCGACTTTGAGTAACGGAAACCTTGCAAACAGATTTATAAAACAGTTTCCGTCGGTGATCTTTGAAAGTATAATAAAATACCATCAAGATAAAAAAATATAAGTTTGCCGAGAAACTATGTTCTGTGCAATTGATATTAGAACATTTCAAATTCCTTTCCAAATTTAGAATAAGCATTTCAGTATCATTGCACTTAACGGACTCATTACTGGGTATGTGTTTCTGTAGGTTTGCTCTTTGTTATGTTTCTCAACTTTAACTATGACATAAGGACTAGGAAACATGAAGAAAAATTTACAATTTTTCACTATGTTTAGATTGTTTTTATTGCTTTTTATGTTCGTTGGTCATCACTGTTGAAAGAGATATTTGTACCACTGTTTAATAAGTGATGCTACAATAATGGTATCATACAAATGCCCAATCAGTCATCTTTTTTATAAAATTCTGTGGAGTGATATCAGAGCAACCTCAAATTTTCGGAAACTTAGGTGGCTCTGAACCCGCTCCACAGAATTTTTCCAACCTTTGCAAAACGTTGCATCTTATCATGCTTAATTTGATATTAATAAGTGGGGGTCACCGAACTCGTTTTTGGGTTATACGCACTTAAATATAAAATTAAAGGTGCTTCAAGTTTAGCAGGTTATAAAATTGCTATGGTAACCTATTGTGCCACAAAATTTACAGGAATATGTTCACCGATGATTGGTATCAACCGATATATAATGAAAATACAATAGATGCAATACAATTATATATTTTCAGCTAAATCGTACAAAGTGATTTCTTTTTTCTAAAAGGCAAACTGAATAGCCAAAAGAAACAAAAACAGCACTTACCGCATGTTTGATACATTAATATTATTCCTACAAGAAGTAATGTTCGTCATATCAGGCGTTAGTGCCTGCAGGCTGACACCAAAACATTCGAAAACAGAATGTCCTAAGTCTTAATCGAAGAATGTTCAGCCTTGGCCTAAAAAACTGAATATTCTTTTTGACAAAGTTTATATAGACACCTATAGATAGGAGAAGGCCGGCCCTTGAATGGTCTAATTCAGTTTTAAAATCGATATTTTTGTTTCATATCCACCGGGTTTTGCCGGGTTTTTCGCACTCACGGTTTCTTTCAACTTTAATAATTGACCCATATCTGTAGTGATTCCTCGCCAGTTATTGGTCGAAAGATACGTATAATTGTTTGATATGTGTTACCAAAGGAAAGCTAAAAACGGAAGCGAGCGTTTGGGCTCGTTTGTCCAAATGGTTTGACACTTGCGTATAGATCAGGAATCCTGGTGCCAAACAATCATTGAAGATCACTCATTCCTGCTTTGGTCTTACGTTTTTGCAAAGTTTTAAATATATTTACGAAATATCAATCCATAAGGTAAGGAGGCCCAGGAAAGCCAATAAGAAAAAATAATCCTCTACCGAGAAATTGTGTGCTGTGTATGTTCCTTTCCAAATTTAGCATAAGCATTTCAGTATCATTGCTCATTACTGTCTCATTGCTGGGAATGTGTTTCGGCAGGTTTGAAATTTGTTATGTTTATCAACTTCAGTTATGACTATTAACACGTCAAAACAATTAAACACTTTGATATCAGCTTCTTTGTTGCCATAGCTATAATTTTGAGCAGAAATACGATCAGAACTAATGTCCTATTTCTTTTGTGTTATTGAAAGACTTGTATTATATACTTTTTCAGCTCACGAGCAATAATTGTCTCAATTTACACGTTGCGCTTCAAACACATAAACCGTAGTCTGGTCTGGCCTTGTCTTACGGGTTGGTTCCTCAAAAATGGTTAACCGCATTATGCCTTTCTCCCTTTGACAGAATTGCCCAAGCAAAAATTGCTTTGTCTATGTCTATTCATAGCTGTAGAGCTGGCGCTCCAATAGGGAAAGGACGAAATAACAGTCAACATTCCTCTCGGCTCTCTTCTTTTGTCTATTTTTGCTGAGCTGTTTAAGTGTAACATCCTCGACTGGATGTTACACTTAACCAACAGTAGTGCCTAATGCACGGTTGTGCTCTTTGTGGCTGCGATATATCCGAAAACGAAAGATATCCCTTAGTACCGGTATTGTTGCTTCCAGTACATACCTACCTTAAAACAACCTGGAAACAAACTAACGATTCTCCTCTTGTGGAATCATCAGTAGATTTAACGATACACTGATTCCATGGTGTAAACCTGAGGCGTGGGAAATTTCACAGGATGAAATTAACTTAAATTGCTCCTGAAAAGTTTCTTGATTTGCAAATCAAATGGTTATCAAGACTGATGGCGCGCCCTTATAGTCACTTACTGTCCTTTCTGTCGCTAAATCAACCAACGATCGAAATTACTTAATCTGGAGTGAAAACTCAGGCCTTAATGAGCCAAATGGTTTCAAACAAAACCATACAGTACTCTTACGGCGTCCGAGAGACTCCTAAAAGGTTGCAAACGACCTTCAATTTTCACTTAGAGTTCGGCCGGCCGGTCACCAGACATTTCGGCTTCATCAAAGCCCCATTATTTAGCTTCAGTTTATTCCTCTTGATGAGCTTATAAGTCTTTTAACATACAAAGGTAACTTTGAGTCTATTGATCAGGGCGACACGTTATGTTTTCTTTCCTTAACCCTCCTTTTTTCCTAAGCTCCACAGGTTATTTCTTATTTGTATCCATACTTTCACTTTAGAACAAAGTGTTTATTGCATCGCCAGTTTTGAAAAATCAATAAAAAAAACTGCAGTGGCTATATTAAAATGCATGAAAGAACGGAAACTAATATACAAAATTAAAATTTGGTGTTTTAGATAAGACAGATAAAAACTAATATGTCCGGCTCCGTCCAGTCCGCCATACGAAATTAGGTAGATTTGTTTTAAAATCATTAGAAATCCAACTCTCTTTCGGTATCCCTTTGATATCAAAAAACTGAACTCATTTCCATCTGAATTTAAGACTACAAAAGGCAACGTAATGGTCGGTGTAACTGAATTCCCCACTCAGGGTTTGATTCAATTTAAAATTAATCTTCTTTTTGAATTCTTGTTTTTCAAAACAAACGCATGTTTTGAAAACACACGTTAATGGAGATGCTAAATGAACAAAACAAATTATAATGGCTTCCATGTGTGTTGGAGTGTTTTTTAAAATTATAAATCTCTGGTTATCGATTTGCGTGATGTAGATACCATTTGGCGTTTTTAGCCACCAATATAAGCTGTTACGGTGAGAAAAGAGGAACAAGAATGTCAAATTAATCTCTAAGAAATGCTATACTGTGTTCGTTGTTGGTTGCAAAAATGTGGAAACTAAACAAAATAATGCCGCTTCACAAGAGCCCTTAAACCAATGTAGGAGATTGGGTTCAAGTTACAAGGCTATGAAGTTAACCACAAATCCTTAGTTATCAACGCTTCAACAACTGCTATAGTCCTTCCCGCATTCCACGATAAACGCTCCTATAATTTTAAGCAAATTTGTTTTAGGTATTTTTTCGCGGCGCTGCGACAATAAACCCTCCTGTGTGATAGCCAGTAAAAATTTCATTCTAATCGAACAGTTGTTTTTACAGAACCGTGACAACCAAAAAAAAAATGCTCGAGGGAATAATTGTGTAGAGTAAGTCGAGAAACCGCCATAAGGAGATAGAACCTGCCTTTACCCAAGGGTCACGTGACTGGTCGCCTGCGTGGCAAATGAGTATTCCCACTTTTTTAACCGCGAGAAAATTGGGGTGAGAGCAAAGATGATAGAAGAAGAGAGGAAGGAACATTTGGCATATTTTCGCGTTTTTTTTAAGTGGGCCTGCGTTGAAATGTTCGAATTTCGCTCCCGCCGATATACTACGGCTACTATGGTCGTAAGGGACTAAGCTGACAATGGAGTATTACTCGCCAATATCAAATGATTAAGATTTTGCTGTACGGCAACGTCTTGTGTAGCCTCTACGTGTCTTAACAAAAATGACTTCGTTTAAGGAAACCAGAGACTTTATTCCACTTTCTTACGAAATAGGCTTGATTTATGACGATGATTTTTTCTCCTGTATCCTGTATAAATAATTATAGCTCAGCTTAGTATATACGAAGCTTACTTACCTGCGGTTGTTTGGCCCGATACTAATATAACTGAATTGATCATTTCACGGTTAAAATGTTCAAATTTTCTGTTCCTCTCAGAACTGACTTAGATATTGAGTACTTTATCTTAAAACTAGGCTGTTTATACAGTGAAAAAGCGTTAGAATGAGAAGGAAACAGAAGACTTACACTCACGTAGTGAAGAGTACGTGAAATCAGGCACTTTCCGGCCGTAGTAGAAAACAAGCTACGGAGGGAAAGACGTACTGGTGCGCGCGTTATGATGTCACCGGAAGTGATTTTCACTGTCTGCCGCCGTACCTAACCCTAAGCCTAAGCCTAGCCGTACCATATCTTAAAGTCCCTACTGACAAGGTGAAAACTAAATGGTTGTTCAGGGACATGGTATCTGCTGACAACAGTTCTCTCGATCTCTTGCCTTCTCTGCTTCCCCTCCTCTGCCTTTTTTTGTCCTCACGTCTATTTTTGTGCGACTAAAATGC
>Ga0126337_10000125_pt1 | contig 29051 bp, 14 predicted proteins | sample DipCmetagenome_FD_92527 | JGI IMG/M metagenome (GOLD analysis project Ga0126337, IMG submission 92527) | Coral microbial communities from La Bocana,Puerto Morelos, Mexico - Diploria C A metagenome | ecosystem: Host-associated > Invertebrates > Cnidaria > Coral | place: La Bocana,Puerto Morelos...
ATCCAAGTATTTCGTTTGCGTCGCCAATCCTCCTAGTAATGACACCTCTATGGGCTCCTCGTGAAGCTTTAAGCCTTTCTAGCTTCTCCTTGAGTTCCTTCTCGCTCATGATGACCACTGTCCACTTGTCTTCTTCAATCGATTCGTTTAGCTAGTGTGTTCGTGCCCCACGTTGGGCGCCATGTCATAAACTTCGTACTCGTATGATTGTAAATTGATTTCTTTTAATTGATTCGTCCGGCTATAACAAAATTGACTTCGTATCGTTAACTAACACGAACACCTTCGCTTCGAAAAGGACTGATCAAAGTCTTCTTTACAATTCATTATAATCATGTGGAATCACGTGCTATATCAAGCTGTGTCACATCTGTACAATAGATATTTTAGATAGATATATTTGAATGATATTGTGTATGTGTAATGCATGATATATTCTCTGAATAACATGCTATTTTCAGCTCACTAAATGTGTTGTGTGCTTGTAGGAATTTTTTTTTAAACTCCCTCCCCCTCAAAGTCAAATGGCTCTTCCATGTAACCAAGCACAAGTTGACAACTTGATATGATAGAACTGGTACTGAGAATACAATAATTATGATGGCTTGACATAACAGAAAAAAGTCTTTCTTGATCTTACCTAGTTTTGAGGAGACTTTTAAATGGGTAAACATTTCAATTTCCTCCAATTTTATTTTTTGTTTGTATGATCCAAGTTGATTCAAGTTGATCCAGCCTGAAGAGGCAGTACAAGTTTATCCTGTGCAACTTTTGTATCGGCCTTTCTGGCCATAAATCCATGCATTTGTTTAATGTCTGTCAGGTTATATAAAACCAGCAAAGCATTACAGTAGCAGCTAGTTGTCTGAGGAATACAAGTAAAAATATATTTTTCATTTTGCTTCATTAGCACAAGTCGTCACCAGGTGTTTACTTTTTGTCATGAGACAGGTTTGACACGATGCCAGCCCTTTTTTTCCTGTTAATTTCTTCTCTTCTTTTTGAAACCAAAACATTGAAATAGTGATCAATAGTCCTTACTGTCGATGCTGCCAAAATAAACTGTTTAAGTTTGCATTGAAATCCAAGTTGGATTTGCAAAGTTCCAGAAATATTGAAAGACTTGAAGACCAATTTAAAATGCTTTGTGGTTTCATTGTTCAGCAAAACAAAACTTTTTTGTTTTGCGTTTGACAAACAGATGCCGCTAAGAAAACCGACGTTTTTTGCATGTTATATATCTTTAAAAAAAAAACACGGGACATTTTTTGCTACACTTAAACAAAGCAGCATGCGAAATTTGGAACTGTTTTGGAAATGTTCAATTGTAGCCAAAAATCTTTAACACCCTTTTTCCACCAAACCCTTCAATTAATAAAGATGTTTTAAACTGATAAATGTGTTTATGTGGCAGGGATGGTGAGTTCGTGGTAGTAGTGTGTGGATTTGAGGTTACATACAGCCTTGTGTTCTTTGACAAGACAGTCAACTTTCACATTGTCACTATGGGGTAGACTGACACAAAGTTTGTTCAGGCTGTAAATGGGTCAGCATCCCCTTCAGCGATCAGTTCCTTTTAAACTATATTGTATAGGCATTCCTTTGCAAGGCCTCATCATCATCCTCATTTTTCACGTCATGCTCAACAGAAGAGAAAAAAATAGGGGCTGCTTGCAGATGCATAGGTAAAGTATATGTATATGAGCCTAAGTGGCCCATCAGGCCAGAGCTTATCCCAGTTTCTGTAGCATCAGGCGACTAGGAATATTGCTACTCCCCCCTGAATGGGATGCTAGTCCATTGCAGGGTTACCCCCAGCATTAAATTTGCTGGTACCCATTTATACACCTGGGTGGAGAAAGGCACTGTGAGAGTTGAGTGTCTTGCCCAAGAACACAACACAATGTCCCCGGCCAGGCTCAAACCCGGACGGCTCAAACCGGATTCAAGCTCACTAACCATGAGGCCACTGTGCCTTCCACTTGCATATGCATGTCCTCGCCCTTTTGACTTACCGCTTAAACATTAGCACTGCTCATCACAACTATCACAACAAAATTATGTCTTGAGGATGTACATAGGTTGAAAGCATTTAAAAGCTAGTCACTTGCTACGAAATGTTGATCAATATGGGCAACTGATTAACTGCTTGACTTCTAGAAGATGATGATGATGATGATAAATAATTCGTTTTGTGCTGCTTTTTGTGGTTCACATAGACATGTGGTTCTTGGTGTACACCACAATGGAAAATTTGGGGCCTTGGGACTAAGCAGGAGAGATGACCTGATGTTCAAGCCCCTAAAGTTTAAAGTAGGTTAAAGGACATTATTGAGTTGGGTGTAATTCCTTTCATTTGGGAACTTATGGGTTAATGGTTTAAATTGAAGTTCATGAATATGCTGAAAATGAACAAAATGGATGTTATTGAAAGTAGTGATCATAATTGGTGACAAGGTCCAGCATGAGGACTACTCTCTGATACAGATTGTTTTGGTCAGTGTGAAAGTCTGTGGTTTAATGACCAGGGAAAAGCAAAAAAAAAATCCAAAACAACAAGCAAGGGCTGTACAAGTAAATATAAAACTTATCATATTTTTGAACTGCAGAGAAAGATACCGTTATGAAGTCATGATTGATCGTTGCAGTTATTCACAGCTTAAGCAAACTTGCAAAAAAGTTCAGCCTTGAATGGGTTCAAACCCATGACCTCTGTGATACCTGTGCAGTGCTCCACACACTGGGGGCTAGTCATTTGTGAGTTTATAATATACCTTTACATGGTGAAGAATACACGTAAATATTCTTATTCATATGAAAGATGTGGAGTCAGGATTGATCATTGTAGTTATACACAACTTAAAGCTGTTGTGAAATTAATAGAGGTCATAGGTTCAAATCCCATTCAAGCCTGAATTTTTGCAGGGGAAATTTTAAGGGAGTGCAGAATTTGCTATTTCTGTAGACTAGGGCCAGGAAGATAACAAATACAAGGTGATGATGAATGTTGGTATTATTCATGTAACTGTTGATCATGACTTGTTTTGAATTAGCAGGTTAACAGTTAAATGGATGCTGTGAGTTTGCTGCATTTTGTTAACACATGATCAGAGTATCCACTAAGTTCGTAAAACAATAACAGAATTTAAAATGGGCTGGTTTTTTTTTTATTATTTTATTGACTTTATAACCTGGTTGACACACTTGCTATAACCCCCCTTTTATGGTTTGAATGCGGGTGTTTTGTAATTAAACAAAATCAGGTTTCCATCAAATTATGAAAATTAGTCTTGCGTTTTGACCTTTCAAAATTGTCCTTATCCTCATCCTCAGTTTCCTAACAAAAAGGCCATGCCACCTCACGGTAGAAACTAAGTGCTTAACATAGTTTTCTTCTTTCAACAGAGTCTCTGGGATTTGTTAGAAGATTTTACCACGTCATATAACAGTTGTACGTATACTGATTAAAACAACTATGCAGTAATTCAGATTTTGTTTTTATCTGTATCAACAAAAAATGTTAATCAAGCATGTTTATACCTAATCATAGATTTATGGTGCATGTTGGCACTGCATATCAGGCGACTTTGTTCTAGCTATATAGCCATGGTTTGTATTTTAGTGAGATACAGTGGAGCCAAAATACCCATAGAGAAGACCAAAATTCATGAACCTCATACAATAAAATTCCATTTTCAAGCACTGGGCTTATACAACTTCATAGGGGAATTTTGGTGAGGTGATAAGCATGGGCTAGGGAGTAAATCAACTGGCATAAAAACCATTTTAAAATAAGCTGACGAGGCAGACATCCAGCAGTGTACTATTATATTTTCTTTGGAACAACAATCAAAAAAGGAGAAAGGAGATGAAGCACAGACTGAGGTTGTTGTTTGATGCTTCCTCGTAATAGCAAATGCTTAGACCTCAGACCTCAGACCTGAAAAAAAAAAAAAACCAAAAACGTTTCTGAAGCTAGGAGAATTAATTGAAGCTTAAGGATCCATGATACATTATATCATTCTGTTTGTGAACATCCAGTCCCACAACATGACTCTTTTTTGCATTGCAGAAACCTCACACAATGCACTTGGCACTAACTTTACTTGGCTCTAATCGCTTCTAAATAAATAAATTTGATAAATTTAGTTTATACTTCTAAAGCAACCAAAAAGTGATTTAAATGTTGCCAGGTGATCAGTGCAGAGGAATCTACTACCGCATTTTTTTTCCTCTATCTTTAATATCTCTCCCTCTGAAGGTTCTGCCTATGACATTGTTTACAAGACATCCTGAAGCAATCTGTGGCAAACACAATGCAAAAAATAGTCATTTTATTTTTCAGGTCTGAGTTTTTAAGACACCTAGACGGTCTGATTTTTAAGTCTTGAGTTCTGTGTTTTTGAGACACCCTCTTTATATTATTATGAGCTTGAGATTTCTATCATGTAATAGTTGACAAGGGCACAGCCTGAGTCAACTATCACATAAAGAAAACAAGTGCAAATAAACTAATTGTTTTAGTGTAAATCTACTAGTCGTTCAAAACTTTATCTTAATCCAAACTTTGAAATGCCAAGGAGTGACCATGACTTTGTTAACAAGGGCACACTGCTAAGCTACTCACTAGCTATCACAGAATAGACAGTAAGTAGCCAGTCGGAGAACAGCATTTGTGATAGAATGCTAGTAGATTTATCCTAAATATTTATATAAATATAGATGGGCTTATTTCAAAGGAAGGGTGCTTACTGTTATATCCAGAATTTTATGGTTTGCTAGCGAAGTGTTCTAAAAGGTACAATAAAACACAGTCAAGTATTTATCTGATGATTGTCAAGTCAGTGACTTGATATATGAGCAATACCAGTCATTTGGCTCTGCAAGATATCCTCTGATATTCTCCAGGTTTTGGCTACATCATGTGACATGTTTAGACCAAGCATTCAAGAACAAATACTTGATGTGTAACAATGCAATATATTGCAGCTGTAGCCAAGTCTTCTGATTGGTTGATTACAAATTTGTAAATATGAGGCGTGCAGATCATGCAATAGTGACAACAATTTATAGCAAATTATTCAATATTATTTTCTTATCAGTTCCCTACAATATTATGCTGTGGTAAATTTTGCTGCTTCTCAAAATTAGTGAATTCAAATTCACTGCCTAGTTTATTTATTTCAGACCTCCATACTGTGAAGAAGATCAAACTAAGTCTGCCTATAGTTCATGATATCCACAGCTGTGAGAGAATTCAGTGGAAGGTAAGCCATTTCCTAACAACTTAAAAAGTAAAAAATATTATGATTGGCTCTAGAAATTATCCTGTACCAACTTGACAATGGGTGATTGAAAATTGAGTTGGAAGGAGGTCTCAAAGAAAAATACTTTTAAAGAAAAGGAAGCCAAACTGGAATTTTCTCAGACAGAAAGGGGTATCGAACAAAAAAACCATCTATGGCAGATTATGGATATTTTTACAACAGCAGCACAATGCCCCCTCGCATGAACTTTGATCCTCATCAACACCTCAATAGTGGTGATGTGGCAGTGGCATCAAATGAACTTAAAAATGTTTGAGTTAATACCTTTAAGTCAGCATTGTTAGCCTGTTATAAAATTTATACTTTTTTTCAGAGGTCTGGTCTTTTTTCACCTTCAAAAGTGTCGTCTCACTTAGATGGCTTTTCAAAACTGAAGAAACTATAATCAATTTGATCAATACTGGCAACAGAATAAGACCATACTATTGCATTAAATTAGGTTTTGTTATAAAATGAGTCCATAAAAATTGGCCACCAATCTCTTACAGACTGCATAACTTAACTATCTTGCTGGTTAAAACTAGACTGTATAATTGTAACCAAAACAGTTGGATTAACCTAATCACAATGCTACTAGTGACTTCCAGAGGTTTTTAATTCAAAAGTAACTCATGCATGCCTTGTGTGTTCATGTTTGAATATGCATGGACAGCATACCAAAACAAACAGTCAACCACTGGGCATTTATTTTCCCTCCTGACAAACAAATAGTCTTTGATTTCAGTTTTCTACACAGAAAATCAAAACCCAGAACCTTAAAGTTATGTGGAGCAAATTGCCAATTGAGACTAGAACTTTACTCTGTGTGCAACATTGCATTTAAGTAATGTGAGGGTCAAACAAGCTTGTTTGATTATAAGGATTATGAATTGAAAGTAACCTTGAACCAATCTTTGTAAGCTGTATAATCTTAAGTCAATATAAATCCTATTATGGTTGTTTGAGAATTTGCCAGAACATTTTTTTCATTGCATGTACATGTAATTTAACACCTGCGCAGTTCTTCCGATGTCTCTTTACTTTTCCTCAACTTATGATGAACCAGAAACCACTATCACACTCATTGTTCTTCCCAGGCTTTTTTCTTTTTTTGGTCGAGAAGAAGGGAAGGAAGTGGATGTCAACCTGACCAAATGCTGGAGACTAAGTTTTGAAGGACTGTCGCAAAGGCTTTACGCACTTGAGGGGAAAGTTAAATGCAATTCTTATGAGAACTTCTGAACATTAAGGACCATTAAGTATTGGACGCTGACCAATGGTTGTATAATATGTAGTAGCGAGTGCCAATCATTGTCTGTGCATGACATGGGCTTGCCTTTATAGCCAACAATATGTTATCATTTGGATCAGACTTTCTTAGCTAGCAGAGCCATCTGTGTATTCCCTACACACCCACCCACGAGGCCTTCAGTTTTGCTCCCCCCCCCTCGTTGCTGCAGCTTGGCTTTTTTCCAGCAAACAATAAAGTTATTATAAGGATTATAAGATCTCGTAAACATCTGCTGGTATTGTTTCATGTGCAAAATGACTGCTGCAGTGTATAAGGACTATGTAACCTGTCAGTCCTGTTTTATTTTTCATTCCTTTGTGTATTTTGTAGTACCTAATACTAAGTCCTCTGAAGACAAGTCAACTTGAAATGAAAAGCATTCTGGACAGGTTTTCAAGAGAAATCAGAATCTCGGTAAGTTAACATTTTGTGGTCTGACAGTATCCTCATTTTGAAGAATTTTCTGTTACTAAAGGACATGTTGTGTTGGATTAACCATCCCTATCATTGGCTATAAAAAAAAAAACCCAGACGTTTGCCAGACTGGCATGGATAAAAATGTCCATTAATATAATGTAAACTTCGGAAAGTAACAACCCCCCGAAAGAAGACTGTTAATTCTGAAAGTACTGGTAACAAGAGTCGTGTCTTTTGGAAGTTTACGGCATTGCATTAAACCATTTCATCCACAGCCTAAACTAAGCATTCAGAATTTTTTTTTCCTTATGTAATCATGTGTATCAAGGAGGAAAAGGAATAAGAAATGAGTGGATTTGAAGTAAAGAGGGAAGGATTTAATGAAACTAAAAAAAAGTTCCTCCTTTGATTTCATCTCATTACTAAAAAAGCATGTGGATACTTTTGGTTTGCAGTATCATCCATACCATATCAATTCACCAAGGAAACCTGACAACACCCCCAGTGGAGGCTCCACGCAACTTTCACCGTAAGTGGAGATTTTTTGTTGCTACAGCTCCGTTTACAGATTACATCTTGATCGTTTATTGGGTTTTGAACTGATGTACCTTTCTCCACCCAACCTCGTTCGACTCCAGGGTAATAGTAATGGTAATGAATTCATATAGCGCTTTTTCTATTGACATATTCAAATGCGCTTTACGAGCAAGTGATTTATGGGTGAGATCAGACATCAGCATATACAGGCGCCGCTGGCAGCCGCTTTTAGTCCATTAGCGGTCTCACCCAGCGCATTAATGAAGGAAAGGAGGCCTCACCACAACACCGGGAACAATATGCCCTACTCTTTGCGACAAGTGTGTGGGTTCTTTTACGTCCCACAAGGTTGTGTGAACAGTGAAGGGCTGTGAGATGGGGCCAACGGTTTATAGTCCTTATCCAAGAAGACTTGAAAGTCAAAGGCAGCATTTTCTCCTCAGTTATTTTAAGACCCTGAGTGTTGGCCCGGCCGGAGTCGAACTCACGACCTCCCGCATGGTAGCCAAAGGCAGCCCGATGCTCAACCGACTGAGCCACCGGTGCGGTGGGTCTCCTCTCCGCCCAGGTGTATAAATGGGTTTTGCTAGGTGGGAGGGGTGGCATTTCATCCAGGGGGGAGTAAATACTCTTAGTTGTTTCATGCTACATAAACCGCAGTTACAGGTGAACATAAGCACTGGCCTGTTGATTTCCTGTTCTAATTTGTTTTCACACTAATAGGCGAAAGGACAGGACTAAACAGTGCAGTCCGCCAAAGACGTATCATGTAAGGGTGTGATCCATTAAGCTTTTAATACAGTATGGGACAGCATGGTGGTGCACTCAACAATTCCTTATTTAGCGACTGTACAAGTGGGATTTGTCCACTGGTCACATGTAACTTATCTTCCATGTTGTCCTGCTTGCACCTGGATGCAACTGAATTATACAGCATTGTCTGCAGGGTGTCTTCTGCTGAATCGACATCGTATCAAGGCTATTGAAAAGACACTGAGAACTAATGGGCTTCTTAAGAGACCATGATCTAAAGGTGTTTCGAGAGATATTCGAAGAATTAATTAGGCGTTTAAGAACTTTGAGAAAGGCAAACATTTATTTTTAATCCAACTCTTTGTTATTAAATACTAATTTCTTTACAAGAAAACAAAATATTTTAAATAAATATAAAATACAAAACGTGAATAGATAAATAAATAAATTAATTAACACACATATCCACGACCGAGTTCAATCCATTGTTGTTCTATTCTTCAGATTCTCAGTCAATCATTGTTTAGATAATTTTCACGCAATGTCAGTATTGAATACACGACAATCAAGAGAGGTAAAATTTCCTTTTCTGTGGATTTAACAACAAAAGCAAAAAGTAACGTTAAAGCGCGTTATCGTTGGTGCATAGAAGCAGATTAGTTTAGAAATACACAAGAACTGAAAAATTGAGTTTTATAAAATACAGTTTAGAGAGTCAGATTAGAATCAGATCAAGTATTGGAACTTTTGACCAGCTTATTTTGTTACCTCAGGTGAACGCAGTGATGACTGCACACACCTTTGCGGATTACATTTAAAACCCTTCTTGATTGCGACAGTTTCAAGTCATTTGAGGGTAAACTATCAAACTCCGTGCGCAATAGATGGCGAGTGAAACAACACCTGGAGTTTCCGGAAAATAATAGTAACTGTTTATTCATAAATCCAAAGAAAGAAAGTGAAAAGGAGATAAAGGAGGTGTCCCTTTCTAGTTTAATTCCTGATAACAGAATAAATTAAAAAGATCAATTATTTACAATATTGTATTGCAAAGAGTTCGACCACTCAAGGTATCCATACTATGTTCACGGAATTTCCGGCCGGGTTTAATGGTTCGCATGTCAGGAAATCTTCTGACCACTTTCTCTTTTTGAAAAGTCCGAAACATTTGCGTCGGAAGGAAAGCGCCCACAGTAAGATATTTCAGCAGCCAACTGCAAACCAAAATCTATGAATGCTATACTACAAGTTCATATTTCACAGTAAAATAATCTTAGAATCTCTAGCCTCTTCAATCCTGATGCAATAGTTACGTTACTCCTCTTCGGCCGGAGAAGGTATTGTAACGGATATTCTTTCCATTTCGACGGGCGATGCAGCCTCGTTTAGGGGTGGAGAATTTGATGGCTCGTCGATTACCTGGGGCGAGCTGAGTTGGCGCCTTTCACCCACTGAAGGGGTGGCCGGGGCACTGACGGGCCGATCATTATACTCTACCATGTACTCTGGAGGTGGAGAAGGTTCTCGAGTATTGGACTGCCCTATAGCGGGTAGCTTAGGTTTCATGTATCGCTTTACATTGTTGTCGCGTGGCACTATGAAGTCCCGGCGAGGTAATGAGACGGAGGCGTCACTGTCCTCACGTACAACAACATATTGATTCAAATGAGAACCCGTGGTCTTGAAAGATCGGCGAAATGGATGCATGATGGTGTGAGAGCCTCCACAGTACCTCTGGGAAGAAGGCAGCTCCATCAGATCCACCATACCTGTCATGGCCACCACCTCATTCTTGAGCTTTTGTGCCTGGTAACCAAGGTCAACCCCTATGACGGGAGGCTTTTTAGCGGTGTTCATCTTTTGATGCTGGCGGATGTGTTCCAGTTCAAATGTTGTGTAAGGTTTGGAAGACTTCTGTCCTGGCAAACCTTGGATCTTTGGCATGTTGGGTCCAATTCCTCCCGGTTGAACCTCCAACGGGCGGTCACATGATATGCAATGAACTTTCTCTGTCTTGTTCCTGAAAAGAAAACAATTTTGTAGTTTCTGTTAACACCAGTGAACTCTATATTGAATTAAAATACAGACGCGACTAACAGATTTGTTTAATAAATTATTGTACGGAAAAAACGCAAATCTCTTCTAAAATGGATAAGATGAAAACTCCACTTTTGTAACTTTTTGGCAGAATGACAGGTCGTCTTACCATCTTGTCATCTGAACAAGATTTCCAACGATGACTCTTACCTCCTAAACCCGGCTGGCTCTCCATCATCAGGTTTCTCTTTCACAGTAGCTCGTACAACTTGCACTTCTCTGATGCGTGATTCCAGCTGATCTCGGAGAGAATCCAGCTCCTGTCTATCGAGTTTGAGATTCAACTTGCTTTGTAATTCTTGCAGTGTTTCTTTCAACGCATCCTCAATGCTCATTTGACACTCCATTTTCTCCAGTGCATCACTTAGACCGCGGTCCAACAGGTTGAAGCTCTCATCAAATTGATTCACACTCACTTTAGACTCCAGGTCTCCTTTGTCGGCCTATAAGAAGGGACAAATACAAAACCATACGCGATGAAGTCATTTGATAGCTAAACCAATCATACTACCTGGCAACTTTCATTTGATATCGGCTTCAAACAAGTAACCGTGCATCATACTCTATAAGCATTCTGTTATGTTCAATGTCATCCTGTCCTTTGGCTTAGACATTTGCATCTGATAAACAAGCAAGGGCCGGGAATGGGAAAGGCTAATCCTTAGGTATGCGGGCCTGCTTCCCAAAACCTTCCCTGTTTAAGACCAAAATCTGCAATTTTCCCTACCCCTATTTATGACCTGGCTAAAACTTCGATACCCTATTCAAAACCTGACCACCAATACACTGTTTCAGGCCTGCCTTATAGTTCCATAGTTCAGACCAATATCGAAGACAATGTTTATATGTCGCTTAAAAATTAGATGGGATAGCTTCTTCTAAAAACAAACCCAATACGGTCAAAATTCGATACCTTGTTTCTGACCAAAATGGCTAAAAAACATACCTCGGGGCTGCAAATACCTATATAGCCCAAATAGAGGAGTACCCTCCCTGACAGAAGGGGATGGGAATTTGACTTACCTTTATCCCGATTTCTTGACTGACATGTTTTTTATCAGCCTTGTTCTGATCCAGCCTATCAATTGAACCATACAGTTCTTCCAGGCTCTTTTCGCGCCTATTGTACTCGTCCACAAGCTCTGCGGTAGTCTGGGTCAGCTTTTCGTGTTTGGCCTGCAGTTCAAGCACCATACTATGTACATGATGTACAGCGTTGAAACCTTCGGCGTCCTGGAGTGAAAGAAAAGGAATGACATTGACGGCTTGGGTGCTGTGATGAAAAGATAGGACCAACCTTCATTCGATGCTGGTCTAGTTAAAAAGAACACCCTAGAATGAAGCTGAATGAAGTTTTGACCAGTAGGGTTTCCTTTCTTTACTACATATTTACATACACTGAATACGTCACTCAGCGCCTACATTGTCCTATAGTGTTTTTATGCTAATAGTTGATTGAATAACTGAAAGACGGATGAACGGAATTAATGATTCTTTGTTCGATCGACTGGGGTAACCAGATCAAAACCCAAATTTTATTTCCTTTCCTTGTTGTAACCTCATTAAGTACTCAGCATTTTCCTATTCAGAATCACTGTATTACTGGTGATCTTTATTAATAAGAAATCTTGATTTGCGGCATCAGCCATGTATAGCACTACTAGACTTCTGAAAATAAATCAACTTCTCACCTGAGCTTTTCTCGCAGAGCGGAAGGCAGCCAAATCCTTAGCGATCAATTCAATCGCTCTCTTATTTTTTTCCATTTCTCTTTTAAACTCTTCCTGTGATTGTGTGAAGGTTCTCTTCATGTTATTCATTTGTTCAATACTGAGGCGCAAAGCGTACGCTTGAGCCTCTGGATCGTCAGTGTTCTCCAGCGCTGCTTCTATCTCCTCCATTATCATTTCTTCCATTGCCTCTCTCTCTTCTTCTGCGTCAATAGATTCCTCATCAGAACTGCTTTCCTCTCCTTTCTTCTTGTCCGCCTTTTCTTTCTCATCTTCTTTTCCCTTTTCCTTCTCTTTTTCTTTACTCCTCTTCTCTTTTTTGCTTTCCTGAGCTGCTTCTCGCGCCTCTATTTCCTCTATAGTCACGCCTTCCTCTCGTGCCTTTTTACGTAACTTCAGATCTTCTATCGTTGTGCGCTTTCTTAGCGGCGCTTTCTCTCCCTGACTGGGAGGCCGCTCTCCTCTCATTGGTAAGCTTACCTTACGCTTTTCGTCTTTTGTTGAAGGCAAGCGACCGGGTTGTATCTTGGGCATATCCTGGGGCATCCTATCAGGTGGTGGGATAACAGGGAAATTATTCATAGACTGACCCAGGCCCTCAGCCGCTTCTGGGCCTTGCTGAGATCCTTCAGTGATGATTCCATCCTTCGGCATGTCCTGGGGCCCCTTAGCTTTGGATCCTTTCCGTTTCTTCTCCTTCTTTGCAGCTTCTCCCTCAGGCACAAGTTCGACTTTATTAAGTTGTTGTTGAACTTGGTCAAGTTGCGCCTTTAAAATTCCACCCACCTCATCACCGAAGTCCACCTGATTTACCATGGAGTCGATGATATTCCTGAGACCTTTAATCCCTGTTTCCGCTGCCTCCAACCTGCGGCTAATGTTGATCAACTCCGGGGCTTCAGATAATCCATCCATTGCCATTCTACGTTCTTTTTTCTTGTCATCTTTCTTACCGTACACAGAGTCACCGCCATATGAACCACTTTTATCTTTGTCTCTCTTCTTCCTTTTGTCGTCCTTGTCGTCACCCTCTTTCTCGAGTTTTGAATGCTTTCTGTCTTTCTCTCTTGAACTGTCCTTGTCTTTATGTCTTGACTTGTCTTTTTCCTTGCGTTTCTTCTTTTCTTCACCGTCCTTGTCGTTGCCATCTTGGTCGGTGAGTTCAGACTGTCGTTTCTTTGTTTTGGGGGGCTTTTGAATCATAACAGTGACAGTCTTTTCCTGTCCGTCTTCATCTATTATAGTCTGCGTCACTTCTTCGCTCACATGGCCATCGTCTGCAGAATCGTCTTCGTTTTCTAAGGGAAGAAAAATAATGACAGTCGTGTCAACATCAGCTAGATTAATTAGCTTATTTCAAAGGTTTGACTGGTTCGATCCTATTCGACGATCCCAATTGTAACCTCTTTCGTTTATATAATTAGTTCTTTAACGCCCTCGTTTACCGATACAAAATTGAATCATTTCTATACGTAAGGAACGATACGACTTCGAACTCTTAAGTTAAGATTTTTCCTGCAAATTGTCCATTTTGTCAGGGTTGATCAATATCTTTTAAACACCTGAGACTGCAGAGAGACAAACTTTACAGACAGACAAATAGAGCTTGAGGATCATAACTGTTTAGAAGACAAACACACAATATAAGTTTTCATTACAATACTCAAATGCTGTGAATACAAACAAAAGAAATACATTAACCGGCCTGGCAAGCGACTGGAATACGCGAAAAAGTCATATTCTTCGCGTTTACCATACCGTTCTACTTCGAAAACAGACTTAGTACTGTACCTGACTGTAGGTAACACTTCACTGCAAAGATCTTTATAGTTATATTAAAATCAAATGCTGTACAAACAGCAACTGCGATAACTGTAATGACTTATTAGTTCTTAGATCCACTTCAAGATTGCTTGTCTAAGGTAACATATTCTTGAAAATGCCAACCTCCTTCGCTGTCCGAAGAATCAACGCTGCTGGAGGCTTCAGATGAAGATATCATTGACTGTGGGCCTCTGACTTCTGCTTGCTGGGCCTCTACTTCGCCGATACCAAAATGCTCAACAATAGTGTGTAGAAGATTCCGCAAATGAAAGAAATTCACAGGTCCGATTTGCGGACTAATGGCTAAATCCAACAAGTCCGTAATACCGACTGTCATTTTGATTGCAATACTCTCAAAGCAATACGTAGTTCATGTGCATGGCCGATCCCGCAAGACGGCAAACAACTAAATGTGCAAACAAACGACTTCAGCCAGCTCCAAGCAACACCAGCTCCCAAGAGGCCGACCTGGAATAATTGTGTACAATAACAATAGCTTGGCTTAGGTAAAAACAAACTGCTTTCGAAAGATGTGACGTAACTTTTTCATATGCAAAAGTTTTAATGCCACTTTTGTAGCGTTGCCATGGGAGTCGCACGTGGGAAGTAATTATTCACGTTCATGATAGATATTGGAGCTATTGGTAACTACGACGGCAAACAAAAGAGTTCATATCACTGTTCAACACTACAAACAATGAATCTGCTAGTCGAGACAACAATACTTCACACAATTTACAATCTCGCATCAATTTTAAATTGTATTTCACAACCGTAAAGGGAAGGCTTATTTTTGACGGCAGTATAAAAGAAATCTGTTGAAGGATGTCTACGATAAATGAAGTCAATAGATAGACGTTTACTAGGCTCAAACTGCACGTTTTCCAACTCGAACTGAACGGTTTTACTAACTTTGTTCAAAACAAACAGATTATGTTAATTGTAGTTATATTATGTAAACGGCGGAAACCTCCCAGGGGAGCAGGGATGGCGCAGTGGCGATCGCGCTCGCCTCCCACCAATGTGGCTCGGGCTTGATTCCCGGACCCGGTGTCATAAGTGGGTTGAGTTTGTTGTTGGTTCTCGTCCTTGCTCCGAGGGTTTTTCTCCGTGTTCTCCGGTTTTCCTCCCCCCACAAAATCAACATTTCTAAATTCCAATTCGATCGGGAATTCGAGGGTCACGGTTTGTCAGTCGTATGGATGTTATGTGTAACCCTCGTAAAAACAAAGTTAATTTATTTATTTATTTTCATTAAGTTCGTCATGTCAAGGCACCATTTCTGGCACCACTGTATGTGAAGCTAACTAGCCTGCGAAAACAGACGTATTTAAAACTACATATAACTGCAATATAAATCCTTGTTTATCAATTATGAAGACGGTGAAGCGAAATGGCCGTAGAGCAAAATTTGAACCCATATTTAAAAAAAAACTAATACTTTTGAATAAATAACAAAGATAACAAAGAAAAACGTATATGAATAAATAATAAACTTATAAGAGGGCTCATGTTTATGACGGTTTGTAGGGAACTATATGCGACGCACTTCAGTGAAGAAGTCTCGGTTTTTTTATCACAACTAATCTTCAGTCTCAGTGCTTATTTCCTGCAGGCTTTCAGTCTCTCTCAGTAATTGTTTGTAACATCGCGTTACCACTTGTGAAAAGAAAATCGGTAGAACGCCCCGGACCGGTAACATGATCATGACTTGAACCAGTGCAATTTTGCGATATTGAATAAAACGTACAACTGTTTCAAAAGACATGTCATTCGGCATGCTTATGCCATCTTCAGTTTAATAGAATGACAAGTAATACGTGATACAAGTTATATACTACATAATAGGAATAAATTATTTACAATATGCATTACAAAACAGTGAAACCGGAAATTACAGAGTTAAAAAGTTGTTGAAGTGATGTAACTGTTTGTTAAGGTCAGGTTTGTTCTTACTTATATAAAAGGCTTCTAAGTTTAAGATACTGAGATACTGAGACACTGACTAATGAACAAAACAGCATGCCTCTTCATGAAACACCGAGGGTCTCACAAATTTATCCGCAACTTATCTGAACACGTTTTACTTTGAAAAGTTAAAATGCCTTTTTACGCGGATGCGAAGCAATCCGCGTTAGAAATTGGGACGAGTTTTTTTTTTTCTTCATGGTAGTCGCAAATAGTAACGCAAGTTGTTATTGGCTACAGCTACATTGTAGCCAATGGTAGCTCCTGTTATATTTCTACCAGATTCAAGGCTGGTTTTTATAAACTTCGATGTCGGTCGTTTGAGCTTAATTTATTTCCGCATTGCTTTAATTTGAAAGGTTTAAACCTGAACAAGCATATCGAACGCTTAGGGAAGGACTTATTGATTGCTCTACAACTTACTGATCTGACCAAATTAAATGTCCTAAATGTATGTTGTTTACGCTTCGAGATCAGATAATTTATAACAACGAGCTAAGCCCTGCATAGCTAGCCGAACAAGAATTGTACGGCTCGTAGAAAATATGGGGTAACATTCGCCAGAAACTGTTCAGAATAATAGAAAATATTGATTCGAGAGATCGATTCAGCGATATGTATGACAACAGCATTCGAAAATTACTACATTGTATTGTTTTGATTTCTTTTCTCGCATGGAAAGAGCGTGGTCGTTTCATCTACTTCTGAATGAAAAGGTGTTTTTTTATCCAGTATAAGTGCTGTATTGATACGAGGTTTTCAAGGTGTTCATCCCAAGAATTTGCTGACTTTACAGTATGTGAGAAATTTCCTTCCCTCTTGTATTACTTGCCTTTATCTATCTTTATCTATCCATCGATCTATTTTGAGACCGCAAGTTTGTTTTTCGCTTCTGTAGACGTCATCGTAACAAGGAAAAGGGAACTGTCACAAGTCAAAAGCCAAATCTTTGTTTGTGGGGGACTTGGAAATTTTCCCCAAAAATTCTTCGCACGGAGAAAATTCCCAGACAAATTATCTTTAAATCAATAAAAGCCTTCAAAAAGATATGTTGCTCGTTTTTGGAAGCGCTGTCCGTATATAAATGAAAGTTTTCAGCTGGACTATTCGCGATTCAACTCAACCCCATCGAAAAAGAATCATAACAACCGAGGTTTTATCTTTCCTTTCAGTAGAAAAAAATCATTCCCCATTTTCGCTTAATTTCGTTTACGGGCCTCAATCGTCACACAGAGACCAATGATAATTATTGCAAACTTAAAAAAAAAAGCATCCGCGTTAAGGCCTCTAGGCCTCTTGTTCCCAAGAAAAATACAATCTGTAGATATCTTTTCAGTTTTAATAATAGTGAAGCCATTTACGTTTTGGAATGGCAAATTATCAACTTGAAATGTCTGAGAAAATACAACAGCTTCTATCATAAGTTTTCTTGATGATTAAGTCCACAAAACTCAATGCGCATGCTCGTAAAATACCTGCTGGGACTTCTAACAAAGTACAAAAAAAAAGTACTTTGTTTGTCTTTGTTTATCTTGAATCTTGAATCTTGAATACCTCTTGGCGTTTCTGTTTGCTAATCTAGGTAAATGATTGGTTTACTGTATTGTCCGTGTCCATGGTGATTGGCTAGTCTGGCTTCACGACATTCATTCTTAAACCTCGATTAAACGCTCTATCAAACAAATCAAAATAATTTACAATTATCTAATATTTCACTTAATTAGTAAACATAATTTTATAATCTACAGACATTTTTTGCTTTTGACTGGGTAAGGCACCAGAAGTAGCTTATATTTATCATAAACGTAACTCAGTCGTCTAGCCATCCAGGATGTCTTGGCACTTCTGATAAAGATCTCTCCCCACCTACTACCCAAGGGATTCTAAGGTGTCTCCTTCTTTTATTATTCAATTCAGAGCTCTGTCTAATAACCAGGGTTTGATCTCTCCTCCTGCTGCAATCTACCCTGGGTGCCAGAGGTTTTTCTTGCGCGGTTTCCGGTGCCGGTCATGTCTCTATTGTGATCCGCGCGAAAAAGGCAGCAAAAAAAGTTTCTGTTTTATACGAGAGGGAGACTAGGAACCAATGTACTTCTTAGTTCATGCTCTTGCTTAAGAGACTTCTGACCAGTTTGTGTTTTGTACGGTGGACTCGAAAGTGAGTTGGACAGGAAGACTGGAAGCTTCAGAGATGCCGAGCAAAAAGAAGAAATTCAATGCCCGATTTCCCCCGGTAAATTTGTCTTTCTACTAAAAAGGCACGCATAATTGAATAAACTAATTTGCTATTTCTGTATCGCCAGGCTCGGATCAAGAAAATTATGCAAACAGACGAGGACGTCGGCAAGGTTGCAGCGGCGGTACCTGTTATAATTTGTATCCTTCAATAACAAGAACAAGAACATTAATGACGCTTAAGTTTGTTCATTCTGGCCTGACTCAAGATGAAAGAAAGAAAAAAGCTCAATTTACGTGGAAAAATGTACTTATCCTTTATTTGATAAGATGGCATCTAAGCGATGGTTTTGTAAACTTTGTCGAGGGTCGATCTTGTTGTTTGAGTCTTGATGTTTATTTTCCCTTGGAGGTGTTGGGCTGACTGATCTCCAAAATGACAAAGATCTTTGTGAAATTCAGTTTTTCTAGTTGATCCAATGTTTGTTTCTGTCCTTAATAGCATCATTCTTTAGCTAAAGCTCTTGAAATGTTTGTACAGTCACTGGTAGAAAGGGCGAGCGAATACACCAGAGCGAGAAATGCGAAAACTATGACCACGTCGCATTTGTAAGTTGTGGCAGCTTTTCTGCTCGTGTTACTTCAACAGCACGTCTTTTTTGTGTTCCTCGTTCATTAATTGAGCACAGTTTTGCTAGCTACCTCACCTTTTGAAGGTGGTGTTGTAGTTTGCTTTTCATTAATCTGACAGTTGTAGGTGAAGTAATTTTCACGTTCTTAATGCATGTTAATTTTATACCAATTAAGGCTTTTAAGATTTTAAACTTGTAAATTGATTTGACTAATCTATATATTTAGAGTATCAGCATAAGCTGTATTTCAACTAGACAGATATCTTTTGTAACCTAGATCCAGGATTGTTTTTGTCAATGTTAATTAATCATTTATGTTCTATTTCTTTTGTGCTGTGACAAATTTCTTTTCCTTTTAAATTATAATAATAATAAAAACAACAACAATAATGTGGGACCTAGCTTAGGATATTTTTGCAATGTGAAAAAATGCTGGCTCATCACAAAACGAGACAAGGAAAAAAAGTTTTTGCTGGCCCAGCTGTAAACATATCTTTGTAGGGCCAACAACATCTTGGTGCAGTGCTTGGCTCCGGGGAATATCTGGAAAAGTATGTGAATGACCAAGTGGAAGAATGGGTGAGCAAGGAATCAAAGCTTTCAGAGTTTGCTGAAACAGAACCGCAAGCATCCTATGCTGCCTTTGTTTTTGGTTTGAAACATCAATGGACGTAGACACAGAAGAGCTTTTGTTGCCTCTTGAGCGAGTAGTTGGAGATAGATTGATGTCAGCAATCACAGGACATACATGCACCTGTGAAGAACAAGATATCCTGTCTCTGCCAGCCTGTATGGGAGGACTTGGGTTTGTTAATGCTTGTGAATCTGCTACCCCCGAGTTTGATGCTTCCATCAAGGTAACCACACCCCTAGTTGAGAAGATAGAGAGGCAAAATCAAGTTCTTCCCAACCTTGAAGATACAAGGGCATTACAAGCAAGAGCACGCAAAGACAAGGATGAACGTCTGCGAAAGAGGTTGCAAGATGTGAAAAGCTCTCTTCTGGACAGAACAAGGAGAGCAGCTGAATTGGCTGCCCAGAATGGTGCCTCAAGCTGGCTAACCATCATCCCAGTAAAGGATTTGCAGTTTACTTTTAATAAGCCATGCTGAGATGCCATCCACTTGTGGTACAACTGGCAGATAAGCAACTTACCATCAGCAATTGTGTGTGGAGAGCCATTCCATGTTGACCATGCAAGGATCTGCAGACATGGTGGGTTCATAATACGTAGGTATAATGAGCTCCGTGATTTAGAAGATGAAATGCTGAGCATGGTTTGTCACGACGTTGGAGTAGAACCTGTTCTACAGGAGTTATATTGCGGAGTGCTAGCCAGAGGAGCCAACAAAGCTCCGGACACTCGTCTGGACGTTCATTCTCATGGTTTCTGGAAAAGACAAAGTTCTGCATATTTTGACATAAGGGTTTCCCACCCCAATGCAGAATCTTATCAAGAACTAGCCCTAGAACAATTATATCGACGGCATGAAAACAAAAAAAATCACGTGTATGCAAGTAGAGTTATAGAGGTGGAACATGCTACATTTACCCCATTCACTACAATCAGTGGTGGTATCATTTGATTGATTGTTTGGTTGTTTTTTTTTGTTATTATTGTTTTATTTGAGAAATTGAATCCTGATTTATTTACTCAAATGATAAATATTAAAAAAGGCTCAGTTCATGCTAAACTGTGTAATTGACCTTTTGCATACAAACACTCTGTTTTATTATATTATCTTTATTTTGATGTGCTGGTGTCCCTGAGGCATTTTTGTTTCATATTAATATTTATACCTTTGAACAGCAAAAATACTGTGTCATATTTGATACCATAAACACTCGTGTATAAGCCGCACTTTTTTGCTTAAGTTTTGGGCCAAAAATTGCGGGTGTGGCTTATACACGAGACAATTGCTTTCAGAGGGAGTAAAAGGGCTTGGTAAGGGTCATAAATTGAACTGAAAACCTTCAGTGAATGAAGATGAAACATATTGAAACGTTTTGTTAATCATTGCTTTCGGTAGAAGTGATGGCTCCTTAATTAAGGAGCCGTTTCTTTTGATCTTCGGGTTCTAAACCCAAATCTTGTTCGCCAGTAGTTCTTTCAAGCATTTCATTTGCAGTATGTTTGAACAGGTAAACTCTAACTGGCATGTGATTCCTTTGCACGGCTGCTTACAATGTCATCTGCGACTGATCACTTTAACACTGATTTCGCCACTATGTGCTAGAAAATACCAGGCTATTTGGGAGAACTCACGAGGCAAATGGCCGACAGTTTCATTGCCCAGCACTACTTTCACGGCGTGCTTGTCCATAGGGTTGTCAAACTCTCATTTAGCAACAAGTTTTTCTCCGATCGATAGCTTCCATACGTCTTGATAAACATGATATCCACCCACAGCTGATGCGAAAGTGAACATTTCCATGTTGCGTGGTTACCAAGCTACATTTTGCATCGTATTCCTGCGCTTTATTTTCGTTCAAATTCCATCGTTTTCATTGCGGGCTTTAGCAATGAAGACAACTGTTGTCAGTCAGAAGGAATAGGGAAATTGATTTAAAAAACGCTTTTCAAAGGTATTTTGGGAGTTGATCGACTTATTAATGTTGCTGCAAATACAACCAACTTTTTTTACGAGTGCTTTTCCGGAAGTTTTTTTTTCCAAAATCATGCCTGAAAGTTGGGGGTGTTTACGGTATATGCAAATGAATATATGAAAGATCATAGATCGTATATCATATATCATTGATCATCATAGTTATAAAAAATTCAAGCCTGAATGGGATTCAAACCCATAACCTCTGTTATACTGGTTCAGTGCTCTACTAACTAAGCTATCAAGCCATCTGGGAGATGGTCACATTGTGACGGGTTTATGAGAATACGGGTATATTACAAACTCCCAGATGGCTTGATAGCTTAGTTGGTAGAGCACTACACCACTATATATCACAGAGGTCATGGGTTTGAATGCCATTTGGCCTGAATTGTTTCAGGAGTAATGATCAATCATGTCTTGATATCTTTCTCTGCAGTTCAGATTCATGTTCTTTCATATATTCATTTGTATTCTTCACCTTCCACAGGTATATTTTGAAATTTCAATGTGACCGCTTGCAGATGGCTTGATAGCTTAGTTGGTAGAGCACTGCAATACTGGTGAAGTGCTCTACTAACTTAGCTATCAAGCCATCTGGGAATACAGGTATATTACGAACTCACAATGTGATGAGTTCCCAGATTGCTTGATAGCCTAGTTGGTAGAGCACTACACCAGCACCGCAGAGGTCATGGGTTCAAATCCTTTTCAGGCCTGAATTGTTTTCAGGCTTTAATTTTACAACTGTTAAAGTAGTGTGTATAACTGTGATGATCAATTATGTTTTTATATATATTTGATATACCTTGACTGAAATCATTGTTCCATCATTTATCATAGTGTGTATTTAGTAAAATAAATTTAATAAATTTGTGTGTGTTAACTGGCCGCAGGTCCACATCAGCTTCATGCTGCCATATACATAATAACCTGCGTAAACAAATAAATAAATAAATACAAATAACAATAGCTACAATTAGATACGTCTATTAGAAACAGTTGAAACTGGCTAATGATCTACATTTTGTAAAGATCATGGTTTGCTGTTAAGACATTCTTATAATAACCATACTGCTAATAGTAATTAAGAACTGGCCGTGGAACTTTTCTGATTTACGTACCCGTCCTCATTGGTTCCCCTAGAGGTGCATGAAAGACAACCTGAATAAATTAATGAATAATTTTAAAGAAAGAGTAGCTACTGGTAACTTGAAGAAAATGAACCACATATTGTTGAAATAAAATGATGAGTGAGATCAGAATTTAACTGCAGCAATGTCTATGAACATTTTACAGTACAAATTTATGTACTTACAGAATGTTTTTGTATTTTCCTATGTTATTCCAACTATGTTATGACATTATTGTTTGTATCCACAGAAAGAGATGTATCACATCAGAAAACCAGTTTGACTTTTTGAAAGACTTAGTAGCTAATGTTCCAGATCTACCTTCAAATGAAGAAGAAAGAGATGGAGAACCCAAACCAAAAAGGTAAGCAAGCTGCTTCTGTCACAACAACTTAAGGCCAAACATAGTTGATAAAAAGGTTCTTATTTTTGTCTTTAAGCAATGTATATTTTCCCAAAATATTTCAGAGTTTGGTCATTATTTGTACTGCCATTTGGCCATACACAAACTTTACCAGGTGCTTGAGATGGTATGTTTGATAATGTAGGACATTATCTGTTGTTTGTATTTAGAAAAAGGACTCCAAAAGCTCCTCCTGTGCAAAACAAAGAGAGAAAAAAATCAGAAAAAAGAAAACCACAAACCTTGACAGTATCTGATGAATCTGAAGAACTGGAGTCTGAGGTTAGGAATATTTAGTACACTTTAGTATCTTAAGCATAAGGAAGGGACCATATTGAGTAGACTAGTTGTTTTGCTGGCAGCAGGTATCTTTCCCTCTTAAGGCCTGGCTAAACTAGGAAACATTGTTATGGAAACAATGTTATTTGTTGTGTTTTTTGGGGTGACTAAATGGGCAGAAAGCAAACAGAATGTTTTGCTGCCCAGGTGGCTAAATGAGGATACATTGTTTTTGAAAACAAAGAGCCACACAAGTGCATTATAATAAATTGACTTTCAAAGAAGTCTGGGTACTTCTTTTTGTTCCAGGCTTTGTTCCATCATAATTTTGATCTCAGAATTTTACATTTGCTTTTGTAATAATCCCTTTTGTTATAATTGATACCATGTTTCTCTGACATCTGTGCATTGATTCAATAGTAAGCCACCTCCTTTAGGTTTTGTCTCTTTTCATGCCATTTTCATGTGCTATATCCACAAAAAGTCATACAACGCAATGAGTAACTCTGAATTCTTGTCCTTGTAATTCCTTTCCTTTCCTTACTTTTTCCATAGTGTCTTATGGCCTATTTCCCTTCTCTACCCTCTCATCTTTTCCTATGCTGATTTCCTTTAAGTGTATTAAGGCATGATAGAGCACTCTGGTAAAATGTTTAGTGTAATGGATATCATTATCTTTTGTAAGTTAACAAGCCTGTCATGAACACAGATTTCACAAGTGTGAAGCACATCAAAGCATCAATCACATCTTTCACATTGAATTATTGTCCTCCTTTAATTATCTTCTTGGTCTGGCAAATTGTCTTGCTGTGCTATTCTTGTCTGTTGACATCCCAGAGATAGTCAATCTACTATAACTCTTCTAAAGAAATAAAATAATGCAACTACTGCCTATAGTTTGTAGTAACAGTCGGAGTTGTTTCAAAATTTCTTGAGACTGGCTCTAATCTTATCACCTCCTCTTGTTGTATGGGATTTCTCCTGTTGTCCACTCCACAAGTCAAAATTCTAATTGTCGCTTGATGTGAATCTGTCTGTTTGTCTGGCCGCATTTCTTGAGTTATGTACCATTTAGTGTTGTTAGCTTAGTTTGACATGTGTAGTACTTAATAGGAGAGGGAGGGTCAAGTTATAAACTCCCAGAAACCTTTGATGTGTAATGGTAGCATGAACTTCAGTAATTTGCTAATTTATCAACCAGGAAGAAGATTCTTCATCTGAAGGAACTAGTAATCATAATAGTGTGACACCACCATCAATACCAACCATAACACTAACAAGGCCCAGCTTAGAACACAATCAGGAGTAAGTATCATTAAAATGAGGTCAATCCTATGTTTGTATAATCATTGTTATAAGCATGATGGGTTCAGTCTGATGATTGAATGAATCATTATAGCTAGTCAGTCTTGTACTTGTCAGTTAAACCACATTCGTATCATGGTTAATCAGTTCAAGTAACCACTCAGAATCTTGGAATAATCTCTCAGTGTTGTTCATTGTTTTCTGTTGGAACAAGACTTGCAATAAATCCTTGTTGAACTGATAAACCACTAAGAAATGTGCAAACTACATGACAACATTGCCTGCCAGTAGATGTTCTATACTTTGTGACATTTCATAAATTATGAACACTGGATCAATGAGCAAGCAATTTGAATATTATGTGCAAGGGTCTGATTTATTATAGTAACTTTCGTTGTTGTAGTCAAATATGTGCCAAAGTTGTGACATGTTCCCTAGTTTGTTCGTAGTAACTATGGTTTGTTCACTGAAAGCATGATGAAGAAATGAATAATATGTGAATTGTTGAGAGGAAAGCAAATTAAAATTAGTTCTTCTGCCACAACCCAGTGAAGGTCTAACCCATCATAGCTTTTGTGCACTGATTTAGTTGTTGTTGACTGTGCACTTATTTAGTTGTTCTTTTTAGGTTTTTGACAATGAAGATATGTCTTTTTAGTTTGGGTTTTTGAACCCTTAAATAGCTCATTATTAAGCCTCTAAATCTAGAATTTACTGTCATTTCTTACAAGTGAGGTCAGATAGTCATTTGATGCTGTTTCTTACACCTAATCGTACCTTTTTAATATACTTCTGCAACAATCCAGGGGAGTTTGGATGAGCTGAGTTGTGTTTGTTTAGAGACTGTGTTAGGTGAAAATACCCACAGCTAGACCAAACCTGCCTGATATGCTGTCAAAAAGCTACCAAAGGGTTCTACTACGTATTTACTGCACCCAAATTCATCTACAAATGTGGCCATAATGGATCAGTGACGGATAACCCAAGATATTAGAACATCAGGACAGTAGACAGAGATTCTGTTTGGCCAACTGTGAATTAGGTTATGGTAAATATTCAAAAAGAGTTACGCATGTGGGAAAACAGATCTCTGGTGTAATTGCTGATCCATGTGTATTTTGCCTTCAGATGTGAATCCTCTTTAGTGAATGCCCCAAGGCTTAGTCAGATATCAGGGATAATGGGCAACTCATTGGATGAAGATGATGATTACGACTCGTGAAAACCTTGAGGAAGAGACATTTTACTTCTTTTTAAAAGAATTCAACCCATGACAGCCTGCTGTTGGTGTTTTGCTGCCTTGGTAAAAGGAATTTTAATGCACTGCATTTCACTCTACTCTTACATATCAGAGTGTTGTACACATCAGCCGAGACTGCAGTGGTAAACCAGTCGACACGATGTTTTATTCACTGATATTTCCAAAAACTCTGCATGGAATTTGCGTTATTTTGTAACTTAGCATTCTTCTGGAAAATACACCACTGGTTATTTTCACGGATGGAAGTCTTTTTAGTCTTGAAAGACATCTTAAACTCCAAAGGAAACTAGGAGCAGGGACAACCGTTAAAGCTGTTTTTACTATGAGTATTTTTGCACGTGCCTATTAAGGCACAGCAGGTTAATAGCAATTGAAATTTCTGCTAACCTGATTTAATTAAGCACAGGAGTTTTGTAAATACCAGTGTGATGTCCTTGTACTTATTTTTGTTACTGGTCCTGACAATATTTTTCTCTTAGTAATGTATTTCTTCACGATTTATGTGTTGTTGTCAAGACGTTGTTGAAGACATTTGATGACGAGAACGGTCAGGGCTGACGGACAAGGCTGCGAGTCACATGTTTTCGTCGCTGATTCACGGTCTAACAGTTAAATGCTTTGACTAGCGTGGAGTCTGTAGGCAACAGGCAAAATAATCGTTCTGTATTTGAATGAGCTGGTTTAGTAGGAAGTTTCTCGATGGTGCAATTCAAACCATCTAAGGACTTGTATAATTTAAAACCAGATTCGTTGCAACCCTCAGGTAGCTTACTAGATGAACTATGTTGCCAGCCTTGTTCTTTTTTTTTTATAAAACTATGTCAGCCCTGAGCAGTTTTATTGTACTGAAAATAAATTTGTACGAGATTTATTTTCCTAGAGTAGTATGATAACTGTTTAACCCACCAAGCGCTTAATTGAACCAAAAAGGGCCACGGAACTACAGCCGATTTCTAATGTGGCAGTCGCACGGTCTCACGGTCATGGTTTCCGTGGGACAGCGCGGACGAGTTGGAGTTCCAATAACCTTTCAAGAAACTTTAACAGTTTACTCCACCGACAGAAACAAGCGTGTCCGAAAGAATTTAATTAATTGGTTGGAACAAATATATTAATTTTCCGATCATCTGGGTGAAAACGACAAAAGGCGAAAGCCTCGGAAGGCACCCCTTTATCTGACTAGAAATAGTGTTTATAGCTGCCCCCGCTTTTGGTATCCTGTTTATTGGATGTGTATTGAATACAAAGATTGCGTATACAACTGCTGAAGCGTTTTATTGACCCTCAAATGCTGCAAGATGCTACTAGAAGATGGCGAAGCTCGAGGGCGACGAAACAAACGCGAAGTTGTAGATGCAATACCTCCATATGCTGCAAGATGCTGCTAGAAGACGAAGGTGACGAAACGCGACCTCGTGGTTGCAAGTACACGACACCACCTTGCACGCTTGCTAAAATATTACCCGAGACGACCTTGCGCGCCTAGTTTCGTCAAATCGAGAACGCTTCGCCCATCAATACAAACACATTTCTTACTTTTCAACAAATATTCTTTGTCCTTGTATGTATACACCCGGGGACTCCTAGGGTGCCTCCTCGGATTTTGGCCTCTGGGCCAAAACCCTGCGGGGGCAAAAATTTCTAGTCGAAAAGCCCGTTCATTTAGTTTACCATTGCAATGGAGAGCACCCTATGGTGTTTCTTTCGTGACCCTCCCGCTCGGTTGACTGTCTCCAAGTTTTTTTATCAAATCTCCCGGTCTCCCGGTTAGAGCACCAAATCTCCCGGGAAATACCTAACGTGGCTTTTTTCAATTTCGTTATTTCCGAGAATCCAAAAAGGAAAATAAAACAAGAAGTGGATTTAGTGCTCTTATTTGTGCTGTTCTCAATCGGAAAACATCGGGAAACGGGAAACAGAGCGATCAAATCGATATATATTTAATCAGAAATCAACCAATCCAATCGCACAATACATGGAAGAAAGTTGGGGCGGTTTTCGCACTCTGTTTACACTCGAAGCAAAGATTGCCAGCATGGATTTCGGTTCGCTGCAAAAAGAATTCTTAGGTGCCCTTCCCTCGGGCTTTGAGGGAGTGAAGAGGCTTGCTTCGCAGAAAGTGAAGGAGATTCCTCTAGTTGACGTCCAGCCATCAGTAAACACACGAGGTAAGCTACTTCTGTGGGTTTTTTTGAAAATTCAAGCGCTTTGAAATGTGAGCGGGTCAGAGCTGCAAGTTGCAATGTCAAATAGTTTTAAATTAATAAAACTTCACTTGACGTGGAAGACCTCCTAGTGGACATTTACTTCTGGTTTGTCCATTCTACAAAACGAAAATGCGAGCTGGCAGAATATGCTGATTTCTGCGATCAAGGATACTGCAAGATCATCAAACACGTCAGCACGGGATGGCTTATACAGAGGTTTTATCTGCTATTTCTGCAGTCGGCGTTGCAGATCTTTGTTAATCTCAACCTCTTTCTACAAAAAGAGGAAGTGAAAACCAGCCTTTAAGCGGCTCCTTGATGTTGAGCAATATTTGCCAGGTGTGTTGCGTCTTTTTTCCTTTTCTTAATATTGTTTGACTCACTTAGAGGCCTGTGTGCAGATTAATATTTTTTTTGATTGAGATTCCTTGTTCGACGTTGGCTTTATGAAGAGGACTGCATTGAACAACCCTGTTAGTTCCGGTGACATTGGCGCTGAGGATGAGAAGCGGTTCTATGAGGGGACAAAGCTGGACAAGGTCTTTCTTCATAGAATCTTTCGAGTATGCTGTCAGCCATATGCCAGTAAATGATGAGCTTCTCGTCAATGCTGAGCTGGTGTACTTTGAAGAAAAGGGAAAAGCTTGAGCCCTCCATGGTGCAGTACTGTCTCAGTAGAACAGTTATCAAGCGCTTCTCAATGACTGGTCTCCTTTGTAGGTACCCAAACCTTCTGCCGTTTACAGCAGCGAAAGATCTGGAAGAACTGACTCAGGAGGTCCACGACTTTGCCACAATGGACGAAGAGGAAAATCCAAAGTCAGTCAGGGAGTTGGCCAATGCCAATGAAGGTGGCAGCCGGCTAAGACCCGACATCGTTTCGAGCCATCTGCAAGAGATGACCACCCTGGATGGCCATAAGCGTTTCCCTCGACTCTCCAAGATTGCTCTGCTTGTCCTTACCATACTGCACTCGAATGCTGGCGAAGAAAGGGTCTTCTCTATGATAAAGAAAAATTTGACGTCTTTAAGATCCTGCTTGGATCAAGAGGAAACCCTGGGCAGCTTCATGACGATTAAGATGGAGTCCCTTAACAGCCCTGGAAAAATCGAGCTTCCACCCAATG